>OIWS01000074.1_pt1 | contig 130690 bp, 122 predicted proteins | sample 1587611 | NCBI WGS metagenome assembly OIWS01 (sample SAMEA3888919, study PRJEB22519) | human gut metagenome | biome: human gut; feature: human-associated habitat; material: faeces | place: Denmark | collected 2010 | reverse complement strand
GCCGCGCTTCCCGGTTACCCCGTTCCTCACGGCGCTTGTCTATATTACCAAGACGGCCAAACAAAGTCAAGCATAAATTTTCAAAAATTTATAATTTTTTCAAAATATGGATAACTTGCCTGTTATCCATGGGTTATCCACACAAAAACGATGCTTTTTGTTTGTTTCTATGGATAACTTCGTCCAAGAGAAAAAGGAAAGCTCCCATTCGGGAGCTTTGGACTTATTCCTCAACCACGACAAACGCTTCCGGGCCTGCGCCACAAAGCTCGCATTCAAAATCTGCGGGCAGTTCGGTTTGGCCCTCCGGCAATTCGTATACCCAATCACAGACGGTGCATCTCATTTTCATAACAGTCTCCTCCTTCTATTTACTAGGAACTACTCCTATTATAGTGCTTTCCATACGAGGTGCAAGCTTTTTAGGTTGTTTTTTCAAATTTTTCTCCGCAATTTTTACAGGTAACCAAGATCTTGCCCTTTCCCTTGGGGGCACGCATTTCTTGATTGCATTTGGGACAATGAAAATAAACGTGCTCTGTATCGTTTTTCTGCTGGCGTTTCTTTTCCTTTTGCGCTTTTTTTGCTTCTTTTGCCTTGGCACGCTGCGCTTTTGCTTCGGATTTATTTTCTTTGCCCAGATGGCTCTCGCCGGGGCGGCTTGCGTATTGCGGTTTCACTGTACGTACCTTTTGCGCCTTTTTTGCCTGGGAACGCATCTTCATACGATCCCAAAAACCGCGAAAGCGATCGTTTTCACGATTCCGTGCGTTGGGGTCTGTGGAAAAGCAGCGCACCAACGCAATGGCAATACAGCCGCCGGCCAGCAGCAGTGTGAAGGTGGAGCGCAGGAAAAACAGAACCAACGCGATGCATAAAAGAAAAATATTCAAAGAATCAAACCATAACTTGCGTCTCAATCGGGACTTCTCCTTCCTCTATGCACCACATCGTACAGCGAACCAAAGGGCCTTGTCAATTCTTTCCAGCATAACATGCAAGAAAGTCAAAATTAGGATGCCCCATTGCCATAATTGTATACCATCGCTATTCAAAAAGAGTCATGGTCTGTCCGCGTTGGTGTAGGGGGAAGAAATGGTGATGCGCATAGGGGGCAAACGCATTTGCCTTGGCATAGTGTTCGCCAAAATGCATCGGGATAAAATGATCCACCTCGATGGCGTCGATAAATTGCTGTGCGCCGCGCATATAATCTTTACCCAAGCGGGGATCGACGGGGAACATAGCGGCATCAAAATGTGGATAAGCAGTGGCAAGCAGGGAAAGCTCCTGCAAAAAGGCCTTCTCGTACCCAACGGCTTCTTCGCAGGACACCTCTTCGTTCCAATGCCAATTGTTGAGATCTCCGGCATGAAACAGCTTCTTTTTCTCTATGCACATGGCAAAGGAGATGCCTATATCCGTAGATCCGAATGCGGCGGCATGCAGGCATTCATCGCTGTAGGTGTGCCCGGGCTTTAGATAAATGGCATCCTGAGAGCGTGCCAAACCGGATTCTAGAATATCCTGGGAAAATAGATAGACAATATCCGGACGCCTTTCCCGCCAGGAGAGGATGATGGGGTTGAAATGGTCGGCATGGCCGTGGGTACACAGCACATAAAACCGGCCAGGGCGGGATAAAAGATCCTCATCCACAACACCATGAGACAAACAGCGATTCCCAATACAGGAATCGCTGTAATAATCCACAACAATGGTTGCCTTTTCCAGCAAAAGGGCAAATCCACTATGCGCCAGGTACACGATCTTAAGCAACAATGTCACCGCCATAGCTAATGATGGAGGCATCATAGACGCCGGGAATTTCCAAAAAGCGCTCGACAACTTGCAGATCGGACTCGCGCAGACGAATTTCCAAGGTCATCTCTACGCCGGCAGAGCCCACCGTTTTGCTTTTTAACTGGCTCTCGGGCAGGCGTTTGAGCAGACCATAGACATTGTTGGTGGCGTTTTCATTGAAACGAAGCACCAAAAGATAAGGCATCGTACTGCGGAACCGCATCCCGGAAAGCAGCAGCATCAATACGCCGATGACAGCGGAGGCCAAGATCGCGGGCAGGAAGAACTTTGCGCCCAATGCGATGCCCACGGCAATGGACCAGAACATATATACGGTGTCGATAGGGTCCTTGACAGCGGTACGGAAACGCACGATGGACAAAGCACCGACCATACCAAGGGACAATGTCAGGTTGCTGGTGATTGGCAAAATGATAAAGGAAGTGATCATCGCCAGCATGACCAACGAAACCCCAAAATTTTTGGAGTACATAACGCCGCTGAAGGTTTTGCGATAGATGGCAAAAATATACATGCCGATCAAAAAAGCAAGCCCCAGTGTCAGCAAAATACGCACTACGCTAAGGTCACCGAAGGAAAAGGCGTTTTGCAGCCCGGCAACCAGGTTACTGAAAAAATCTCCCATAATGTCCTCCTTTATACTCTAAAGGTCATATTTTCTGCAAATGGCATATTTGCTGATTGCACTGCGCGCGGCTTCTATGCCATCAAATGCCCGGCGGATATAACCAGGCAGAAATTCGTTGAATTTGATTTCCAGAACCATCATCCCCTTTTCCAGCATGGGGACGGTAAACATCTGTTTATCAAATATATCGAAGCTTTGGCCTGCGCGCAGGTCCTTATCAAACGTGATGCGTACATCTTCGATGGGGTGCACATAGGCTTCCCGCACATAATCCACGACCTTGACTGGGTGCAGCCCCTTGTTTTTCATGGAAAAGTACACAGCCCCGGCAGGCAGCTTGTCCTTTTGTAGCAAAAACGAACATTCGCCTTCCATCAAAAGTTCAAACTCTTTACGGGTCAAGCCGCAGCTATGCTTGAGGATATATTGATCCTTTTTGATTTTGCGCTCCAGGCGGATGACGCTGTCTTCCATGTTGTAGATGCGTACCCGGAATTTTTCACGGCTGTCCTCGCCGGCAATTTTGGTGACAAGGTTGCTATCCTCCCGGTCGTCAAAATACAGGGAACGGATGTGGTAATCGCCTGTTTCCTCCCGTGCATTTTCATCCAGAGACAGGAGGGCGGACAGCCGATGGCGCAGCACATAATACGTTGCGGTATTGATGTAATATTTGAGCTCATGGCGAAATTTACCGGCCAAATCCCGTGCCTCCTTTTCTTAATTGCCTGTGCTGGGCGGCTGCGTGCCGACGCTGCCAAAGCGGCGCATCATCTCGTCATCCGACAGGCCGAAATACTGCTTGACATGGTATAGGCAGTATTCATTGCGCACTTTGGCAAAGTTTTCCATCTTTGCAATCTGGCTGTTACGCCACGATTCCGCTGTGCCGTTATCCCAGCGCTCGCGGTCGCGGCCGATCTCATCCTCAATCATCCCGGCGCACTCGTCGATTTTGGCCAGAACGCGGTCGGTGGCAAAGGTGTTTTCCATATGGTAGGCAAACCGAGTTAGGAAAAGCTCCTTAAATTCATTGTTTTTCAGCAGGGTGCGCAAAAGGACGGTAGAGATGCCGTTGCCCACGCCCATGCCCTCAGGGTTGGTCAGCCTTGCCATCGCATCCTGCTCCGGATTATACATGCCCCAGCAGAAATCGTACAAGATCCAGCGCCATTTGCCGTCCGGCGTTTTCTCGCGCCAGTATTTGATGTTGCCAAGGTCGGTATTGTTGGACCAGATCTCGGCAATGCACCAATCGGCAAAGTTTTCCACATCCACCCAGTCTGTGATGGTCTTGTACACCTCCGGGTCGTTGATGTTGGCCTCGTTGCTGGTAACATAATTGATCATCTGCTTATAGTTGTCTGTGCTGCCCACCAGCGCGGTAGCATCGCCTACGATAAGGTCGATATTTTCTGGATTGCTCAGGTTATGATGCTGTGCCAGCATGTATTTGTTGATCTTTTCCCGAATGTTATAGATACCCCAATACTGGCCGTTGATGTACACAACGCTTTGCTTATAGGCTGCCACATCCAACGTAGTGGTCTCGCGCACCAAGTCGGTAACTACAATATCACGAATCTTGCTCTGTGTACAGTCTTGTGCACCTGCGCGCAGCGTGATGGATTTATAGGAGGTATACGGCCGCGTATCAAAGAAGGGGTAATCGATGGTGTCAGATCCATAGCGCTCTCTGGCACGAATGGAAAAGCCCTTTTGATCCTTAAACCGGGAGAACGCGCCAAAGATGCGGATGCCTGCATCCAAAGATACGCCCTGCTTTCCGCTTTCATCAAAATACTCAAAGTGGACTTCTCGCTCCCAGTCCTTTTGGAAGTTGGCATTTTGGTATTCGATATCGCCCACTTTTTGGCCATTGCCCACGACATAGATACCGTAATCATGGTCAAACAGGTTCGGAGGATCGGTAATCAGCGAAACCACGGGCAGCGTATGAGGAATATCGATCAAAAACGTTTTGGAGTCCGTCTTGCTGCCCAAAAGCCCTTCCTTGAAAGCTCGCGCGCGCACCGCGGTGGTTTTTTCTACGGTGATTGGCCCGGTATATACGGGGCTGGATTCCGTAGGGATAGAGCCGTCGGTGGTGTAATGAATGGTGGTGTCCGCATCACCGGCCTCCATAGTCACCTGTTGCGCGCCGCGGTAGGAGCCTGCCTCCGTAGTAATGGTAGGCTTTACGGCAAACCCGATGGCGCCGCCGGCATTGGCGGTAGACGGTGTGGGTGTTTGAAAATAAAAAAATCCATCGGAGCCACTTTGGCGGCCAACGGACATATTGGTAGGCACATCGCTTACATAGACCCGATCCACTAGCTCTTCGCTGCTATTGAACAGCCCGATGACCTCGCCCGCGCCGGAAATGCGGAAATTGGTATGCATATTGCCAAGATTCGTCAACCCAGAACAGTACACCAGCGTATATTGCCCGGGCGCAAGCGTAATATCGGGAAACTTCCACTTCAGCGGCTTTTCCGTATCGTCCGTTAATCCCCAGCCCTTGAGTGAAACGGCTTCGGAGCCGTTGTTGTAGACCTCCACCCAATCATAATACGCACCGCCGGTGGGTGCGTATTTATCGTTATACGGCATGGCCTCGCTGATGATCACGCTGCTGGTCGGCTTTCCGTTTGCTTCGACAAACTTTTGGAAGCCCTCTGCCGTATTGGCATAGCCTGGAGAGGGATTGGCAGAGGTGGTCCATTCGTAATTATCGGAAGGATCGCGAAGGTAGACGGTATCGCTCTTCATTTCCGGCACCTCGACGGAATCGAGGATCCGGCCTGCTTTGTTGGCGAGAGAAACCTCTACCTTATAACTGCTGAGCCTAAAATTGGTGTGCAGGTAATTGTTGCTGCCATCTTTGGAATAGGCTTTGCCAGAGCAGTATACGACCACATAGCCGTGTGCGGGGATCTTAACCCCCTCTGGGAAACGCCATTTCATGGTTTTGTTCGGCTTATTGGAAAGCCCATAGCCAGACAGATCGATTTCGCTGTCGCTGGTGTTTTCAATCTCTACATAGTCGGAATAGGCGCCGTAATCATCGGTCAGCGTTGTGACGTTGGCGCTCATAACCTCGCTGATGCGCAGCGGGGAGGAGTCTACCTTGCGGCTGGCCAGAAACTGCTCATATCCTTCATCGGTATTGGCATAGCCGGGCGTCACCTTTTCAAAGCTGGTCCATTGGCTGTTATCCTTGGGATCTCGGCCCATCGACGTATCGGACGGCATTTGGGAAAACGTCGTATAATCTACAATTACGCCGAGGTTATTGGTGAGAACAACGTCCTCGCCCGAAGAGGAGAGACCAAAATTGGCATGCAGCGGCTGGTCGGTCTCACGCTTGTCCTGCTTATCACAGTATACAATGACATACCCGCCGGCCGGGATGCTGATATCCGGGAAGGTCCACTTTGCCTGCTCCAGTTTGCTATCAGACAGCCCCCAACCGGAAAGCGATACATCCGTGGTGCCGGGATTATACAGCTCAATCCAGTCGGAATAGTTGCCCTCCTCATCGGTTACGGCCTGCTTGTTGCCGGCCATCACCTCGTTGATAAGAATGGTTTCAGAGGTTGCCGGCTTGTCCTTATTCACCAAATAAGAAACAAATGCAATGGCAACCAACAATATGATGACAATCAGCAAAGCCCGAATGAGCTTTTTGCGATTGGCTTTGGGGTTTACTCTTCTTCTTGTAGCCAAAACATACCTCCGCAGTTCTTTTGGACTTTGTTTATTATACGCATCAAGATTTCCAAAAGTCAATCATCTGCCGCAATCTCAATGCTTTCGCCGGTACGGAGCAGCACCAGCAGCGCCTGCTTGACAGGCCGCCCCGTCAAATGCGAAAGGGCAAGACGGTAAGCATATAGCTGCCCCTGGTATCGCGGGATAAGCGCCTGCGGCCCTTCGGGCGGGATGCGATCCGTCTTGTAATCCACCAGTACCCAGCCGTCCTTTTCTTCAAAAGCCAGATCCAAAATGCCCTGCAAAAGCGTCGTTTCATCCGACGGGTATGCCGGCGAGATGATATGGGCGGGCACCCGCACGACAAATGGCTGTTCCCGCAATACCTGACGGGCGGATAGGATACGGCCGGCCAGCGCGGAGTTGGCAAACCGTACGATGAGAGAAAGATCCAACGCATCGGCCTGGGCTTGGGTAAGGGCACCTTGGGTAAGCCAGGTGTGGACCTGTGCCTGTACCCCTTCCAGGGTTTTGGCTTGGGCCAAATCGATCTTTTGCATGGCGGTATGCATATAGGTGCCGCGCTGCGCCGCGTCGGGCGCGCGATCCGATACGGAATCCCAGGCAGGCCAGGATAGGGTGGGCGCCTGCGCTTGGCTGGATAGATCCGCTAACTGGGAAGCGGCGACCTTGGCGGGCGCCGTGGCAGCACGGAAGGGATATTGGTAATGCAGGGCGGCCAATGCGTCGGCATACCGCGGGTCTGATACGTCGACCCCTTCTACAAATCGTTGCCAATTGCCTTTGGATTGATACACGCGCTCTGTTTCTGGCTGCACGGTATGAAAGGAGATCTGCCAAGCGCCGGGCGCCTCCTGGGCAGGCAAAGGAAGGGAGAATCGATCCCGCAGCGCGGCGCCATCAGGATGCAGGGCCACGGCGGGTAAAACCCATTCCAGCATGCTTTTTGCCTGTGCTGGCGGCTTCTCACAGGCCGCGGCAAGCTGCTGTGCGCTCCCCTGGCCTAAGAGGATCAGCGATTCCTTTGCGCGCGTCATCGCTACGTAGCAAAGCCGCATCCGCTCCGCCGTTTCCGCCCGTTGCTTTTCCGCCTGGCAAAGCGTATAGCAAAGGGTCTGCTGCTTACTCAGGGATCGCTGATGAAAATGCCAGAGCCCAATGCCGTATGTTTTGGAGAGCGGCAAAGAGGTATCATGAGCGCGCGCCAGACCCTGCTCCAAAAATGGAAGGATCACGGCGGGGAATTCCAGCCCTTTGCTGGTATGCATGGTCATCACGCGCACAAAGTCGCCGCCAGTGGGCAGGGCGGGCGGTTCCTTGCCGCCTAAGCGGGTGGTGGTATCCAGCATCTGTAAAAACCCATACAACGACCCATCGCCGGACTGCGCGTAGCCCTGGGCCCGCTGCCATAGGGCTATGAGGTTTTCCGTTTTCTTAGCCCCATCCGGTTGTACGCCATAATAGGCCAGGGCGTTGCAGTCGTCATAGATATAGAGCAAAAGTGCATCTACGCTGTGGCGGTGCGCATATTGCCGATATCGCTCGATGCGCTCGAAAAAACGGCGCAGCCGGTCTGCGGTGGTGCCTTTGCCATGCGCGGAGAAATGGCGGGCCGCCTGGAAAAATTCACACCGATCCGAAAGCGTGCCCATCCGCTGCTGTTCCTTTTGATACAGGCGGATGTGCGCTAGGTCCGCCGCGGTGCATTGGCCTACGGGGCTGCGCAACGCTGTTACGAAATCAATGTCGTCCTGTAAGCTGTCCACTACGCGCAAAACCTGGATCAAAGCGCCGCATTCCTGTGTGGTCAAAATTTCCGCAGAAGCGTCCGAGACCGCTTCGATGCCCTCTTCCAGCAGGGTCTGTAAAAAGAGCGAAACATGGGTGCGCGCCTGTACCAACACCACAATGTCCGAAAGGGTATAGGGACGCTCTACGCCTTTATCCAAAAAGGTTTGGCCCAACAAGCGCCGGATCTCCTGGGCTGCCACCCGCGCTTGGGCTACGCTGCGGGCTTCCAGCGCCAGTGCCTCTGCTTCCGGCAGCTCTTCGCCACCCGCTTTGTTTTCCTTGATAAGCAGATGCACGCTGATCGGCGGCCCTTGCTCCTTGCGGCCGGGCACAAGCGCTTGGCTGTCGTCATAGGCAACATCCGAAACCGGTGGCTGCATGCAGCGTTGCATCACCCAATTTACCCCATGTAAAACATTGGCGCAGGAGCGGTAGTTTTCCTTGAGGTCGATGCGCACCTGCTCTGCGTCGTCCTCGGGGCTGTATTGGTGATAACGTGCCAAAAACAAAGAAGGGTCGGTATGGCGGAAATGATAGATGCTCTGCTTTACGTCGCCAACCCGGAAAGAGGTCTTAGGGCGGGCAATGAGAGATAGGATGGCGTCCTGCAATTCGTTGGTATCCTGCACTTCGTCGATGAATACGGCATCATAGAGTGCGCTTGTTTCCCGCTGTGCCTGCGGATGGCGTAGGATGCGCAGCGCTGCTTGGGAGACATCGGAAAAATCCCAGGCATTTGCCTGCTTTTTGGCCTCGGTATAGGCATGCTCAAAGGCGGACAGCAGTTTACACAGCCCGTCGAACACAGGCACGCAGTCGTGCGCCATTTTGCAAAAGCCGGAGAGACCAAGACGATAAGCTGTGTGTTTTTGCAGCTGCAATATGCTTTTTTTGATGCGCTTATGCAGCGTATCAAACTGCTCATTGTCCTCGGCGGATAGGCTCTTTTTAATGCGAGCATCCTTTTTCAGGGCCAGCTGCTTTAGCATTGCAGCCGATTCCGGCCCGGGCGCCAGCTTGCCCAGCTGGCCGAGCAGGGCGAGGTTTTCCCGCCAGACAAACAGAATCTCTTCCTTTTTTTTATGCTGGCATCCTGTCTCCAATATGTGGATGAGCTGCTCCATATCTGCCGATGCATGGGACAGCTCTTCCAAAATCGGTGCGCAATAGGCAGAAAAATCCGATTGTATCACGTTGTCATCGGCATAATGAGCGCGTGCTTTTTCCAGCCATGCTTGCCCATCCGGCAGGGTCTGCTTATATTCGTGTATTTGGAGAATAATCTGCTTTACTTCCTCTTCCTTGCCATAGGAAAGCGCCTTGAGTGTATGCAAAAACGCATCCCGTTCCTTACCCGGCGGCAAGGAGAAAAAATCGTTGAATACATCCTCCAGCGCTGTGGCGCGCAGCACCAGGCCGGTAGCCTCATCCAGCAGGCCAAACAAGGGATCCAGGTCTACCAAATAAAAGTAGCGCCGCGCCAGCTGGATACAAAATGAGTCAATGGTGCAGATATCCGCGCTGTGCACCAACAGCGCCTGGCTGCGAAGATGGCGCGCCGTCTCGGGTGCGCAGTGATCCGCCCTGTCCAACAATTCCTTGGCAAGCCGCTGTTTCATTTCCGCGGCTGCGGCATTGGTAAAGGTGGTCATGAGCAGCTTTTGTATCGGCATACCCGCCTCGATCAGGCGTACGGCTCTATCCACCATCACGGCGGTTTTCCCAGAGCCAGCGGCGGCGGACACGATAAGATCGCGGGGCGTCTGTATATCCAGCGCTCTTTTTTGCGCAGCGTTAGGCGTTTGGATCATGGCTGTCCTCCTCCTTGGAAAGGGATACCTTCCGTACGGTGCGGTGCGGCGTAACGCCGGATAGATAGCCGCAGGCATTGGCAAAGGCACAGTATTGGCACCCATCGACAGCGCCCTTGAGTGGATAGGGAGCGGTATGCCCCTGGCTTAGCGTTTCAAACAGCGAAGCGGTGACGGCAAGCGAATCGGAGAGTACCTGGGCCATTTGCTCGTCTGTTAGTAGGCGGCCGGCACTTTGCGTGGAAAGCGCACGATCTTCCACGCCATGCGCAGTATAGTATCCTTTGAGCTTTTGTGCGGATAAATCCTCCTCAGCGTGCTGTGGATCGTCTTCCTGGACGCTGGCACGCACAGCGCTGAGCGCCATGGCGCTGGGCGCCGCCTGCTTTTTTTGGGCGGCCATTTGCAAATACAGCGGAAGCTGCAAGCTGGTGCCGCAGGCAAAGCGCGTAAGGTCTGCCTGGGATACGCTGCCGGATTTATAGTCGACTACGCGGACGTAAGAAGTCCCGCCTTCGCGCTTTAGGTCGATGCGGTCTATCACGCCGTTGGCAATGCCCTCTGCACCATTTGTCAGCGGGACGCGGATGCGGCAGGGCACCTCGGTATCCTGCGGCACAAACTGCCCGCTTTGCTTTTGGCGGCATAGCATCCAAGCTGCTTTGTACAGAGAATCGCGCTGTTTTTCCGCCTGCAGGCTGGCTCTGGCATCTTGGGCATACGGACCGGAGAGGTATTCGCGCGCTTCGTAGGCTTGGCAAAGCTTGTCCACAGCAGACCGGCATTGTTCGCGGGTCAAGGTGCGGTCGCGATACAGCAGCAGAAAATGCTGCAGCACGGCATGATAATAGTTGCCCTCATCAATCGGCGTTTTCCCAAACTCATCTGCGGGTGCTAGGTGAAGGCCACGTTCCATAAAGTGCCGGAAGGGACAGCGGGCCAAGGTTTCCAGCCCGGTAATGGGCGTGGTATATGCGCCCTTTTCATCCGCGTACAGAGCGTGGGCTAGGGCAGGGCCAATCTCATCCTCCCGGGGAGAAAGCCCCTTTAGCGCTTGGGCAACCTGGGGATAGTGCATTTGCTCCAGTGCGCAGTAGGCAGCGGCCCAGACGGGGTCTACTGTCTCGCCGTCCTGTACCCGGCGCACCGCCTCTGCCAACGGCAATAGCGTAGCTTTGGGAGAAGAAACCTCCTGCGGCCTTTGCGCGGCCCGGCGTACGGCGCCGGGAAACAGCTGAGAAATCTGCTCGATATAGGGCGAGGGCAGGAGCTGTTTGCCGGCTAAGTCGGCTTGTGGATAGGAAAGGTACAGCCAATGGCTTGGCTTGCAAAATACGCTGTATACCGCCAACTCCTCCTCGCTGGCGCGCTCTGCCTCGTTGTTGCCCATCCAGAGCCCGTTTTCCTCCAACAGGGCGTGGTCGCTGCGCGATAACAATCCCGTTTCGGCAGTGCCGGCCGGTACTTTGCCGGCCGACAGCCCTAAGACGAACAGCGCTTTGATCTCATCCATCTTACTGCGCAGGATCGAGCCCGCATTGATGGCGTCGTTTTGGCTGGGCAGCAGACCAATTTCCTCAGCGGCTAGGCCGGAGGAAAGCAGCGTGGCAAAGTCTCCGGGGCTTAGCACCTGATCGCCCAGGACACGGATGACCTGCGCCAAAAGATCGCCCAGAAGGGTAAAAAACTCGCTGGCCTGCGCGGCGGTATCTGGGTCGTCCAGGTAGGTTTCGTCGATGGTGGCTTGGAGCCGCTCGATAAACCCGTCCTCCTCCAGATACTGAACCAAGGCTTCTGCCTGCTGCTTGGCAGAGCGGGCCTTCAGAAGCGATTTTCGCAGCGCTTCCAGCGGATCAAAGAGCAGATGGTAGAGTGAAAGGTAAGCCTCTTGCTCCTCCGGCTCCATGGAGGAGGGGGGCGTAGGCGGATAGGCGCGCAGACCAAAGCGGCGCGCCCAACGCTGCATCTGCTCGCATTGCTCTTGGGAAAGGCGGGTAAACCCGCTTTTTAAGAAACGAACCACATCGCGCGTAAAGCGGCGATTTTGTACTACGCGCAGCGCTTGCAATACAAATTGCGCGGCCGGGTGTGTGCTGACCCGCCGTTTTATATCCCAAAACATCGGAATGTCATAGAGGGATAGGGCGCGCTGCAACAGCGGGCCATACAGCTCGATTTCGGAGGAGACCACGGCGATCTCGTTGTACCTTAGGCCGTGATCTTTGACAAGGGCAAAGATTTGGCGTGCACAGTCCTCCGCTTCCTGCCAGGGATTGCCGGCATGGATGAGCGAAATTTCCTGTGCCGGCCCTTCATAGGGAGCGGGCCGATAGGCAAAGAGGTGCGATTCCAAATAGGCTAGGGCAGGGCTGTGCGCAAAGCGCGGTGGGCGCTGGCCTTTTTCGCGCGGTAGCCAAACGGTATGCTGGCGAATGCCGCAGCGCTCTGCCAAAGCGCTGACACGGGCAAGGTGCTTGTGTTCGGTGGCAAAGGTTGGCGCGTCTGCGTCTGTTTCCAAGCCAAGGCGAAAGGAAATACAGACGTCGGCGCACTGCCGGAGCAGCGCTTCCACAAGCCGGTAGACCTGTTTTGTCAGCATCTCAAAACCGTCTATGCAGACAAGAGCGCCCTTTAGAAAGACGGTTTGTGGAATCAGATCGATGCAAAGGTCGGTTTTATCTTCGGTATCCTGATATTCTCCGGCCAAATGTCCCTGGTAAGCGGCATAAACCTTGGCGATTTCCTGTAAATGCGGGCGGGCCTGCCCAGCCTCCATAAGAGCCTCTGGCGCAATGCCAAAGCGCTTGTATTCTGCGATTTCCCCGGCCAAGGTAGCGGCAAACTGGGGAGAATGGGCGTAGCGGCCATAAACGGTAAGCTCATCTTGCAAGGTAAGCAGCATCCTGCTGACGGCCATGGCTTCGCCCCGCCGGTCCATCGGCTTTAGCAGGGAAGGCTTTTGTGCAAGAACGCGTTCGCAGAGCCGGGAAATGCTCAGTACTTCTGCATGCCAGAGCCCCTCTGCATGCAGATGGCGCATCAATTCCCGCTCACCTTGCAGCGTGTATTGGTCCGGTACGATCAGATAGGAGGGCTGCCCTTGCTGCATGGCTTGGCCAATGCGTCTGCATAGCCAAGTGGTCTTGCCGCTGCCGGCTCGTCCGCAGATTTTCCATAATGCCATAGGCCTGTCCCTCCTTTTTATTTGTAGTGTACCATAAGCGGCCAATGTGCACAAAATCGCACAGTTAAGAATTTACACTCGAAGTTTTTGGAAAAGTCATATATAATGGTATAATAATATGCAAAAAGCGCAAAAATCTGCGAGGAAAGGGGGAGTGCCTGTGCGGCTGTTATTTGCTTTGGAATTGCCGCCTAGCATGATAGAGACGCTGACAGAGCTGCAGCGCCGCTTGCTTGGCATCGGAATCGGCGGGCGGGCCATCTCCCAGGAAAATTTTCGCATGCTGTTTCAGGTAGGCGGAGAGGTTACCGAAGACGATGCGCAGGCGCTGATCCACAAGTTGGAAACTGACTTGGCCGTGCTGCCTTCTCCGGTATTGCAGATCGTAGGCGTGGGCGCGCTGGTGCGCAGCGGCGGGGACAACGTATATGCGCAGCTGGGCGGGGATACGGAGATGTTGTATCGATTGAAAAACGACATCGGCCGGAGCATAGACGAGCTGGGCCTGGCGTTAGACCTAAAGCCTTTTGCCCCCAACATCACCATCTTACACGGCTGCCGGTTTGGGAATCCCAAGCTGCGGGTACGCAGCAATTCCTTTTTCCTTTCGCATTTGGCGCTGTATATGTCGCAGCCGACCGTGTTTCGGGACCCATACCCCGATTACGAGCGCATTTGGGAAATTCCCTTTATGAGGTAAAGAAAAGGAACGGATGCATCCGTTCCTTTTTTGGTTGGTTCGCTCACCGCCTTTATATGCCCAGGGTTGTTGTAAAATAGGGTGCTTGTTTAGGGTGAATGATAAGGGGCATACCCAGCGGCTTGGGTTCAGCCTTCTAGGCCGAATTCTTTTTTGTAAGCTTCCAGCGAGCGCGCAATGGCCTGCTCGGCGGCTTTGCGCCCTTCAAAGCCCTCTACCACGGTCTTTTTGCCTTCCAGGGTTTTGTATACCTCAAAGAAATGCTGCATCTCCTCGGTATGATGCGGCGGCAGATGGTGTAGCTCGGAATAGCCTTCCATGGCCGGATCGTTGACAGGCACAGCGATGATTTTTTCGTCGCGTTCGTTGTCATCCACCATGGTCATCAGGCCGATGGGGCGGCAGGTGACCATGCACATCGGCACCAACGGCTCTTGGCAGAGGATCAACACATCCAGCGGATCATGGTCATCCGCATAGGTGAGGGGGATCATGCCGTAGTTGGCGGGGTAGTGCGTGGAGGTGTAGAGGACGCGGTCCAGCCGCAGCAGACCCGTTTCCTTATCCAATTCATATTTATTTTTTCCGCCCTTGGGGATCTCGACAATGGCAACAAAGCTGGATGGCGTTACCCGTGCCGGATCCACATTGTGCCAAGGGCATTGAAGATTCCTTGTATTCATCAGGAAAACCCTTTCTAATTTGATTCTGTGGTTTGTTCCACTGGCATTGTAAGGCTATATTTTTGATATAGAGGCGCCAGCGTACCGTCGTCTCTCATTTGCGCCAGCGCTTTTTCAATCAGATTTGCCAAGTCTCGTTCACGGTTGCGCGTAGCAATGGCATAATCGATATGGCCAATTTGTATATTTTGCAGCGAAAGATCGTTTGCCAAATAGCGGTTGAGGACGCTTTGCTCAGCACAGAATGCATTGATCTTTCCATCCCTAAGCGCTTGGAGCGCATCCGGATAGCTGGAAATGTCCGTGATAAGTGCCGGATAGCCCATGGTGGTCAGATAATCGGTAAGCATGGGCTTGATGGTGGCATTGGGGATTACGCCGATCTTGGTTTCCGAGGAGGATAAATCCAGCGTAGCGCCGTTTTTTGTCATCAGCATCACAGGGTCTTGATAATAGACGGAGCTAAGCTGATAGGATTCCTGGTTGGAAGCTGTGACCTCCACGCGAGAAATCAACAGATCGACGTCCTCGTTGGACAGTAGCGCTAAATCGTTCTTCACGGTCACAGGCACATAGACAACGCCGCCGGGGCCGCCTAAAATTTGTGCGCCGATCAAAGCGGCAAGCTCGGCCTCAAAGCCAGTGGCGGTGGCGCTATCCTCCACCTTGCTGAAGGGCATTTCATCTTCCAAGACCCCGATACGCACCGTACCCCGTTCGCGGATCTCTGGAAGCACATCGATATCGCTGTTGCCGCTCATACGAAAAAAGACAGTTAACAGACAAACGGCCACAACACAAACCAAGATCACCTTGGGCAGAGGGCCGCGCCAAAACTTTTCAAACGACCAATGGCGCCGCACGACGTGCTTTGCATGGTGCGGGGCTCTATGTGCTTTATGTCTCAAGCGTGTCCCTCCTTTCCAGATTTGTTAGGCTTGTTTTGCAAAGTGTAACAGATTTGGCGGTATGATGCAATCTTCCTAAAAAGAAAAAACGATGGGATTCCCATCGTTTTTTTCCTGCTTAGTCGTTGACAAACGGCAGCAAAGCAATGATACGCGCGCGTTTGATGGCAATGGCCAGCTCACGCTGATGCTTTGCGCAAGTGCCCGTCATACGGCGCGGCAAAATCTTTCCGCGCTCCGATACATAGCGGCGCAGCCGATTGGTATCTTTATAATCGATGACGGCGTTTTTATCCGCACAAAACGCGCAAACTTTGCGTTTGGGGCGGCGTCCACCCTGACGGGGACGTCTTACCGGTCTTTCTTCCATTCTATTTCAGTCCTTTCCATTAAAAGGGTAGTTCATCGTCCTCTACCGTATCGCCGAAGCCAAGGCCACTGTTGCCAAAGGCGGGTTCCGGCGGCGGGGGCGCTTGATGGCCGCGGTCGGCATTTTGCCCGGCGCGCTCCAAGAATTCCACCTCATCGGCGATGATCTCGGTCACATAGCGCTTGGTACCGTCCTGGGCCTCATAACTGCGGTTCTGAATAGAACCGTGTACGCCTACTTTGCTGCCCTTATGCAGGTATTTACCACAGTTGTCCGCCAAACCGCGCCAGCAGACAATGTTGAAAAAGTCCGCCGGGCGTTCGCCCTGCTGGTTGGCAAAGCGGCGCTGAACAGCGATGGAAAATGTGCAAACCGAGACGCCGCCGTTGGTCATACGCAGGTCGGGATCACGGGTCAGGTTTCCGATCAAAGTAGCTCTGTTCATTTTTTTATCTCCATTTCGATTTGTTACGCTTCCTTGCGAATGACCAGGAACCGCATGACATCTTCGCTGATTTTGAAGTTGCGCTCCAGTTCTTTGGGCAAGCTGGATTCGCTTTCAAAATGCATCAGGATGTAATGGCCTTCGGTCAAGTCGTCGATCTCGTAGGCCAGCTTGCGCTTACCCCAATCATCAATCTTCTCGACATTGCCGCCGCCATTGGTCACGATCCCACTGAAACGTTCAACCAGAGCAGCTCTGGCATCATCCGCAACATTGGGATTGACAATGTACATCGCTTCATACTTATTCACGGCGTTTCACCTCCTCTTGGACTTCCGGCCCCTACCGGCCTGGCAGGGACAAGGATACAATGCTAAAGAAGTATACCACAGCAAACTTGCGAATGCAAGAAGCTATTGCGCCACCTGGTTGCCGGATTTATCAAACAACAAGTAATCGGGCGTTTGCCCTGCCATGCTGTCATAAGTGACTTTGAGTAGATCGCCCTCAAAGCAAAGGTGGGAAGACCAATAGTAATCGGTATCGATGCCGTTGACACGCCAAAGCTCTCCGCCGTCCGGGGAAATGGCAATCAGGTCCGGGCCGTAATAGCCGGAGAGGTAGATGGTACCGTCGGCATCCACCAACGGCGCCTCCAGGGGGACCCCAACATCATTGAGAGCCCACAGCACGGCGCCATCGGCCAGCGACAAGGCATACAGTGTGCCGCCGACCTCCACATAGGCACGATCTGCCGTAATGGCTGCAGGCGATACCGGCGGTAGCTCGGTCATGGCCTCGATGGTAAAGGTATGGGTCCAAACCTCTTGGCCCGCCTGGTTTTTGGCATACAGCGTGGCTTCGCCGCTGCCGGAATCCATATCGTCGATGGTTTCTGCCGTTGTTTCGGAGGTAATCTCTACCACGGCATCCTTGGCGGACGAGGGCGCAGCACTGGCAGTAGGCTGTGCTGTCTGCGCGGGAGCGCAACCAACGAGACAGAGTAGGGCTAGGCTGAGGGAGAGGCCCAAAGCCAATCGTTTTTGTTTCATAGAAGTCTCCTTCCCACAGAGCAACAACAATCTTTTCATAAAAATATCATATTTTTGTAACATATTCAACTGAAATAGACTTGGCGCCAAACAAAAATAGGCCCTTTTTAGGGCCTATCGATTCGTCTTAAAGACCGCCAATTTGGCTAAACGGCCAAACGATGAACAGCGCATGGCCTACGATATACTTTTTCTGGATGGGGCCGATGGATACGCTGTCCATGGAGTTGGCACGGTTATCCCCCATGACAAAGACACAATCCTCCGGGATGGTAACGGGATCCATATCATGCGGCTTTAGACCGGAACCGTACACGTCATCCTGCAATGGTTCGCCATTGATATACGGCTTCCCGTCTACGATGGATATGGTTTCTCCCGGTAGGCCGATGATGCGCTTTACATAGTTGGTATTGCTGTCGTCATAATGGCAAATGACCACATCGTACCGAGCGGGATCGCCAAAGTGCTTTGAAACCTTTTCCACAAATAAAAGCTCATCATCTTCCAGCGTAGGCTGCATGCTGGGCCCTTCGACGCGCACCAGCTCAAAAACAAACAGGCGTAAGAAAAGCGCCACGGCGATGGCGATGGCAAATGTGAGCAGCAAAGAAGGCAGCTGCCTGGTTTTTTCAGAATGGGGCATGGCTTAGTCTCCTTCCGGCTCCAGGCTCTTGACCCGTTTTTCAAACTCACCGCGATCCAGCATGATGGTGCGCTGGCAGGTTTGGCATACCAGCTTGACATCTGCGCCCACGCGAACAATTTTCCAACGGTTGCCTCCGCAGGGATGCTTTTTTTTCATAACAACGATTTGCCCCAGGTGGATCTGCATAGACGCTCCTCCTTTATAACAAAAATTCCCGCCGTAGCGGGAATGGGTGGGGATCAGCCGTCCAGCCCGTAGCGCAAAAAATACAAGGCATTTTCGTTGAACTTATCCGGTTTTTCCTCATGGGGCAGATGGCCGCAGTTCCGCATTTCATACAAAGCGTAATTTTCAATGGGCGCCGTATATAGGCCGGCATCGGCAATGGGGCGCCAGCGATCCTCCGAGCCCCAGACAAACAGCACCTCATGCGGCAAAAGCCGCAGATTGTATAATACGTCGTCCTCCTGGAAATTGGCGATGCTGCGGCGCAGCACTTCGCGGGATTCCTTGCTATCCATCGTTTCATAATAGATGGATAGATCCTGGGAGGATAGGCAGGTTTGGTCAAACATACAGTTGCTGATCATGGAGTTGAATTTTCTTTCGCTGAACAGCGCTTTGCCAAGCCAGCCAAATGTGGAGGACTGCATCAAGCGCAGCGGCAGCGGCATGCTGTCCGTGACGCCGCCGGGGGCAATGCAGATGGCGCGGTGCACGCGGTCGGGATAATGCACCATAAAGTCCAGCGCATAGGTAGCGCCGCTGCCCATGGCAATGATATTTGTCTGCTTGATGCGCAGCGTATTGAGCAGCGCCAACAGAAATTCAGAATTTTCCTCGATGGTATAGGTCAAATCCGGCTTATCGGAATAACCGTATCCGATCATATCGACGGCAACGACAAAATACCGCTCCGCCAGCGCCTCAAATTGGTGGCGCCATGTATAAGAATTTTGGCCGGCCCCATGGATCAATAGGACGGGGTCGCCCTCCCCGGCGTAGGTAATATGGATGCGCAACGCTTGGATCTCAATGAATTCTCCGGTATGTTCTCCATAATAAAACCCATCATGATGAGATAGGGTTGCCGCCAACGCTTTCACCTTCTTTAATGTACAATGTACCGATTCTCTAATTAGACATTTATTTTACCCGATTTTGGGATCGATTGCAATGTAAACAGACAGATGGGCCCTCTGCACATGCCAAGCCCCTTGTAGACAGACATAGAAAGGCCATGACAAACGTATGGCCTTTCTTGAAAAAGTATAGCAGGGAAAAACGGAACAAATATGGCAAACCCAAAAATTGCTAACGGCGCTGTTCCAGCTGAGAGTACACTTTGGGCGCCATCGAAACCAGCCAGCGCGGATCGTTTTTTTCGGGATCCATAGCGCATTGCTCAAACAATGCCTGTTTGATACGCCCCACCATGGGAGAAGGCGAAAGCTGACAGGCCTGCATAATTTCTGCGCCAGAGATGCGCAGTTGCCGTATATCGTCTATACATCCCTGACTGCGCATCTGTGTTAAAATTTGTTCCCATTTGCCAGCCGTATCCATATCCACCAACGGCCGGCCAGAACCCGCAATGTCACTGCGCCGCAGCGCAATGAGCTGCTCTGCAAACGGAAACCCCCACACGGCAAAATGCTTGCGTACCGTATTGAGCTTGGCGCTGCCGTTTAGGTCAAACATATGGCGCGCAATCAAATCGTGGACAAGACGCACGGTGTGATTGTCTGCGCCCAATCGCGTCAAGATCTCGGCGGACATGGCAGCGCCGATGGCGTCATGCCCGATCATGCGCCCCGTTTCATCCTTGGCGCGCGGCTTACCCACATCATGCAGCAGCGCGGACCAGCGCAACGCTGCCTCTGGCAGGCTGGCACTGTAGGCAGCCAGGTTATGCCCCAGCACATCAAACGCATGATAAATTTGGTTTTGCGTTACGCCCTTTCCTTCCTTTAGCTCTGGGATCAGTTGATACAATACGCCAGATACCTCTAAGGCCTGCATGGCCCGTGCATGGCCGCCGGGCGTTTGGTATTTGACGTCGGCCAACACAATCTTACTGCATTCGGCCCAGATACGCGGCGCAGAGATAGCATGTATCTGCGGAGCGAAACGTTGGGCAGCCTGCATAAGGTCAGGTGCGATCTCAAATCCCAGTTCGCCGGCAAAACGGGCCATGCGCAGCAAACGCAGCCCATCATCCCGCAGCGTTTCCACAGCGGAGGGGCGGCAGGCGGAAAGACGTCGGCCTGCCAGATCCGCCAGCCCGTTTACAGGATCTAGGACCCGGCCGGTGGCAAGGTCGGCATATAGGGCATTGACGGTAAAATCGCGGCGCAGCGCATCCTGCTCCATGGACTGCGTGAAGACAACGCGTGCAGGATGATGGCCGCCGCCGGGTGGATAGGACTCGATGCGAAAGGGGGTATATTCGATGATGTTGCCGCAAAGCCGGATCTCTACTGTGCCCATTTTGCTGGAACGCAACACAGCGGGGAAACCCGCACGTTTGGATAAATGCAAAATTTCCTCCGGCGGCAAAGGCCCGGTCAGGTCATAATCGCCTTCCGGCAGGCCAAGCAGGGCATTTCGCACGCCACCGCCCACGAGGTATAGCGGGACGGGCGCTTGCAGCGCCTGGATGAATGCCTGTAAGGAGGGAGAAATTTGGATATCTGTGCTCATACTGCTTGCGTTCCTTTTTGTGCGACCAACAGCGCCTGTGGCCAAAGCGATAGCGAGATGGCATTGGTGTGAAGCAGCTCCCCATCCAAATTGACACATAAACGCTGGCTGGAGCGCACCGTAATTTTTTTGGCTTTTTGCACATGCACTTTTTTATGATGGATGTGCGTTCCTTTCTTATATTTGGCCAAAAGCGGCAGCGTATGCAGACGCCCCATTGGCTCCACGGTAAGCACGTCCATCCATCCGTCGCTGGGGTCAGCGCTGGGTACCGGGTAAAAACCGCCGCCGTAATAACGTCCGTTGCAAAAAGCGGTCAGCATATTGCGCTGTTCGATCTCCTCTGCATCATCCAAGGAAAGAGAGTAGCGATAAATTTTGCGGCGGAGTACAGCAAACAGCGCGCCCACCAGATAACACATCTTTCCTGCCAGCCGCTTTACTTTGGCGGCGTTGTAGGCGGCGTCGGAATCTAGGCCGATAGAGCAGATGTTGATGTATACCCCGTTATCCGTGACAAATACGTCGATGGGTTTGGCCGGGCCAAAGACCGCAGCTTCTAGCGCATCGTCTGGATCAACAGGCAGGGAAAAAGTGCGCGCAAAATCATTGCCCGTACCGGCGGGCACAATGCCCAAAACGCATGCGCTGCCGCATAGCCCCTCGGCAATCTCCCGCGCCGTGCCGTCTCCGCCAATGCACAGCACACGGTCGCACCCTTGGGCCAATGCCTCCTTTGCGCAAGCGACCCCATCGCCGGGGCACTTTGTAATTTGTATAAAATAGGGTAGAGCCGCTTGCGTTAAAAAAGCCTGAATTTCAGGCAAAAGCTCCTTGGCGCGGCCTTTTCCCGCGATTGGATTTACAATGACACCGATCAACCAAACAATCCTCTTCCAACTTTTTTAGCAGTATTTTATCATATTTGCCTTACTGCGAAAACAGGTTTTCCGCAAGAGCGCCAAAGTTGATTTTCACTTGCAGAGGATTTATGGTACAATATTGTGTATTCTTATAATATGGGAGGGATGAGGATGTTTCCTCCACAGCCTAGAAAAAAAGGAAAGCGCGCGCCAAAGACAGCCCGTACCCGGGGCCGCCGGCGCCATCAGGATAAATTGGGATTGATTGCGATCATTTTAGCCATCAGCGTTGTGCTGGGGCTTGGTATATGGTGGATCGTTTCCGCCGCCACCAGCGGTATCAATCCGAAAGAGTTGAATTTTACTTCGGATATGTCTTATCATGCTACCGAAGATTCCATCTACTATATCAGCGAGCAAAAGCTGAGCTGCGTGGATTATGCCAACAATGAAAAATGGACCTTGGAGCTGCCGCTGTCTGGCGCAAGCGTGAAAGCGTCCGGTTCGCTGGTGGCAATATTCAGCGATAGTGTAGTCGTGGTGTACTCCAATACCGGAGAGCAGCTGTTTACAAAGGAATTTTACGGGAAAATTGCCAATGTTTCCTGCGGACAGGATTATGTGGCGGTTATGAATGAGGATACCTCCGGAACCTCCAAGATTGTGATGCTCAATAAAAAAGGGGAAGAGGTTACGACCTATGATTTCTCCGGGAAATTTATTGTGGACTTTGCCTTTACCTCTGCCAATGCTTTCTACATTTATACGATAGACAGCGGAGCGGTGGTGCCGGTGGCGCGCGTGATGAGCTACAATGGTGATTTGGCAAATACGGGCAACATTGCCATTGAGGGTCAGCTGTTGCAGCGGGTCATTTTCTTAAAAGATACACTGTATATGGTGGGCACCAATCATTTGATGCAAATGGATTATATCGGTACCAAGCAATCGGAAAAGTTGATTTACGGATGGGAATTTGCCGATTCTTACGTGGATAAAAATGAAAATACGCGGATTCTCTTTATTCCGGGTGGCGAAGATGCCGGCCAAAAGAATATCAGCAATGTGCGCTATGTGGAGCCGGGTGGGAAAGATTTATTCGTGCAAATGCCTTCTTCTACCATCAAAGCAAGCCTGGGCAGGGATAAGTTTTATGCCTTTACCCCCACGATGATCCGCACCTATAATGCAGATGGTAAAGCAACGGGCGATTACGAGGTACCCATTACCGCAGAAAAATATGAACCTTTGCCGAGCAAGCAGCATGCCTTGCTATTTGCACAGGATAAGGTGTATGTTATAACGCTCCCTTAAGGAGGTGTATGTTATGAATTTATTGGATCTGGCTTTGATCATTGTCATTGTGGTTTCAGTTTTGCTGGGCGCGTACAGAGGCTTTGTCGTCTCGGCATTGAAGACAGCCAGCTTTTTCGTATCTTGGATTTTGGCGTATTTGCTTCATCCCCTGCTATCTTGGGCGATGAGCGGGCAGGGCATGATGCAAACGCTGATTAACTATACCGAAGGAGCTGCCAAGCTACCCTACGATACGCCGCTGGCCATGATTACAACACCCATTACGCAGGTGGATGCTGCTACGCTCAACGATTTGGTGAACAACAGCAGCCTGGTTTCTCCGTTTGGAAACCTTGTGAAATCTAACATTGCTTCGCAGGCGTTTGCCTCCCAGGGATTAACCACTGTGGGAGATTACTTTAACTACACCGTAGCGTATGCGACACTGAACATCATTACTTTCTTAATTTTGTTCTTTGTATTTCGTATTATTTGTGGCGTCATCATCAATGCCACCGATGCGACGCATAAGTTTCCGGTATTACGGCACAATGATGTACTGGCTGGTTCGCTAACGGGCTTGCTTCGCGGTGTGTTTGCCTGCTATATTGTTATGGCGTTGGCGCCAGTGGCATTGTCTATCCTCAATGTGCCGGTGGTGACGGATTATGTGTTGTCCGCTCCCTTAGCAGGGTTCTTCTACAAGTCGAACTTCATTCTACTGTTGATGCGGGGCAAGGTATTCTGACAAACTGGATGTTTCACGTGAAACAAAAGGGCATGGAAAATTCCATGCCTTTTTGTATATTCTCTACAAGGGTGGGCGTCGTTTTTGCGCGTGATAGGCACGCCGCCGATGTATATGCCCTAAAAAGAAGCAGAGGATGGAGGGTGCTAGAAAACAAATAGCATATCGCTGTAACGACTGCCAAAACAATTCAAACAAAACAAAACCAGATTTATAATAGTTGTAGCCGCAATAGCCAGCCCAAAACACAAAGCACAGCAACAGCATCCAACCAAGCCAGCGCCAAAAACGACCTTTTTTTCTAATTTGCTTCAATGTGTTGCCTCCAATGCTTTATAAAGCAAAAGCCGCTTTTAGCGGCTTTTTTAGTGGTCAATCAGTCCTGTTCTATGCGGCCGCCAAGCAGCGCATATAAACGCTCCAATTCGTAAGGCGAAAAATAGCTGATGGAGATCTTGCCTTTTTCCGGGGTACCGGTCAATTCCACCTTGGTTCCCAATCGCTGCTGCAACTCCTCCTGCGCGCTGCGTAGATGCAGATCCAAAACGGCCTTCTTTTTTGCCGGCCGAGCAGCCTCTTCCTTCCAGAGCTTGGCTCGCTTTTCTGCTTCGCGCACACTATATCCTTGCTTTACGATCTCTTCGGCAAAGGCCAACTGCCGATCCTCTCCAGGCACGGAAAGAACAGCGCGGGCATGGCCGCTGGAAAGCTTGCCGTCGCGCACCATCTGCAAAACGGCGGGCGGCAGGGATAAAAGCCGCAATGCATTGGCAACAGCAGAGCGGGATTTCCCAACCCGCTCAGATACATTTTCCTGTGTCAGTCCATATTCCTGCATCAACAAGGAGATGGATTCCGCTTCCTCTACCGGGTTCAAATTGACGCGCTGAAGATTTTCAATGAGCGCAATTTCTCTCAAAGCCCGGTCATCCATTGAACGCACGATGGCAGGGATCTCTGATAAGCCCGCCTTACGGCTTGCCCGCCAGCGACGCTCACCCGCTACCAGCGTATAACGCCCCTGTCCATGCGAGGTTACCAAAATAGGCTGGATAACGCCATGCATCGCAATGCTGTCCGCCAGCTCCTGCATTTCCGCTTCATCAAATTCCTGGCGGGGTTGGTAGGGGTTTGGATCGATTTGATTGATGGAAAGAATGCGAACGCTTTCCTTGCTTTCATCCTGCTCGGCAGGCGCAGATGCCGCAACGTTTCCCAATAATGCCTCCAGGCCTTTGCCCAACCTCATGTTATTGCCCATCGCTATCGCCTCCGTTTCCATCTATCACTTCCTGTGCCAAGCTCATATATGCTTTGGCACCCGAGCAGTTTGGGTCATAGATCATGATGGGTAGCCCAAAGCTGGGAGCTTCTCCCAAACGAACATTGCGCGGGATCATGGTTTGGTATACTTTGCTTTGGAAGTATTTTTTGACTTCGGCCACCACCTGTTGCGATAGATTGGTGCGTGGATCATACATCGTCATGACAACGCCCTCCATCGAAAGGGAAGGGTTGAGCCGTTGACTGACAAGCCCTACGGTATTGATGAGCTGGCTGAGGCCTTCCAGCGCGAAAAACTCACATTGAATGGGAACCAAAACCTTGTCCGCCGCTGTCAGCGCATTGAGCGTTAACAACCCAAGTGAAGGCGGGCAGTCGATCAAAACAAAGTCATATTCGCTGCGCACTTCCTCCAGACAGCCCTTTAAGATATGCTCGCGGGCGATCATAGAGGTCATTTCTATTTCTGCGCCGACCAGGTTGATATTGCTTGGCAGCAGATCCAACCCCTCCACCATCGTATGCACGATACCTTGGCGAATGGGCACATTATCAATCATAACCTCATACACGGAAGTCTCCAGCGTTTCCTTTTCTATCCCCAGGCCGCTGGTTGTATTGCCTTGGGGATCAATATCTACTGTTAAGACGCGCTTTCCCAACCGGGCCAGGCAAGCGCCCAAGTTTACATTGGTCGTTGTTTTGCCTACGCCGCCCTTTTGGTTGGCTACCGCAATGATTTTTCCCAAAATGACACCCCCTGTTTGTCTCCTATTTATTATACAGAGCAGGGCTTGCAATGTAAACAAGCACAATCTGCCTATGTTTCACGTGAAACAAAAAAGGCGAGAGGGGGTCTCTCGCCTTCTTTGCGCACAGATTACTGTGCTTTTTGTAAGGGTTGTTTGGGAATTGTAACCATCACTTCAAAGCACATGCCTGCGTCCCGCACCTGATAGTTGGCAGGTAAGCCACTATCGGATACCTGCTTGACCAGCTTTTTGATGTCGTTCATCAGCAAGCGGCCGTCACGCACAAAACCACTGATGCGCTTTTTGTGTAGATGTTCTTGGTCATAATACTGCTTGTCCAAAATACGCTCCACCAAATCCTCCGTAGCCTTTACAGAAAGGCTTTCACGGCGAATTTGATCGATGAGCTGCAGTTGCAAACGCGGGTCCTGTATGCGAAGCAGTGTACGCGCATGCCGTTCGGTCAATCGGTTGGCCATAATCGCGGCCTTTACCGCAGGGGTCAATTTTAATATGCGCAGCTTGTTGGCAACGGTGCTTTGGTTTTTGCCGATCTTGCGCGCCAGATCCTCCTGTGTCATCCCATGCTCCAAAAGAAGGTTGCGGTATGCTTCAGCCTCATCAAAAAAGTGAAGGTTTTCGCGCTGAAGGTTTTCAATCAGTGCCATGACAGCACTGTCCTGTTCGCCAACACGCTGGATGATCGCGTCGATTTCCGATAGGCCCGCCCGCTTGGATGCGCGCAGACGGCGTTCGCCTGCAATGAGCTCGTAGTGCGTGGCATTGATGCGCCGAACTACAATGGGCTGGATCAAACCGTAGCGCGCGATGCTTCTTGCCAGCTCTTCAATGCTTTGCTCAGAAAATGTGCGGCGAGGCTGATAGGGGTTTGGGTGCACCAAATGGATGGGGATTTTTTCTATGCTCCGCAAAACGGGGGTTGTTTGTATACGGGAAAGATTCATGCCAATGCACTCCTTATTTCTGGGTTACCTATAAAATACAGCATTGCAAAACAAAAAAATAGCGATTCGTGGAAAGCCGTCAAAAAGAGACAAAAGTAGTGGAATGATGCAGCGTATACGCGGGTTTTGGCAGAGAAACACTAGGAAAAGGCAACAAAAAAAGGGCCTGTTTTGCTATAAATCATGCACAGATGACAATGCGGCCCATCATTTCCTTGGAAAGGAAGCAAAAAACAGCCCAGAGGCTGTCAAATGCAAGGATTATAAAGGCTGGCGCGTGGGGATACCGGCCTTTCTTGGGTATTTTTGAGGAGTAGCCTGTGTTTTTTTGATGAAAATCAAGGTATGCTCCCGACCGGGAATACCGCTATCTACAAGCTTTTCAAATTGCCCGCCCAGCGTACGGAGAGCAGTGCGCGCTTGGCTGCATTCCTGGCGGCCCTGTGGGCCTTTATAGGCGACCATATAGCCGCTGGTACGCACGAAGGGAAGGCAGTACTCTGCCAGCGTAGGCAGCGAGGCTACGGCGCGTGCGAAAGCATAATCATACCGCGCCCTGTGCTGCGTATCATGGCCGGCTTGCTCGGCGCGCGCATGCACACAGCGTACATTTGCCAGCCCCAAGGCCTCGACGACTCGTTGTAAAAATAGCACGCGTTTTTGCAGGGAATCCATCAGCGTTATGGAAAGATCCGGCCGCAAAATGGCAAGAACCATGCCGGGAAAGCCCGCCCCAGTACCGACATCGATGCAGCGAACCCCTTTGGGTAAGGGAAAAACGGGGAGTAGACGAGCGCTATCGCAAAAGTGCAAAAGGATAGCTTCGTCCTCCTGCGTCACATTGGTAAGGTTCATGGTTTGATTGGCTTCTACCAACATGGCAAAATAACGGGCACACTGAGCGGCCTGGTCGGAAGTACAGGGAATTTGCAAATTTGCAAACGCCTGCTGCAATTTTTCTTCAAACATGCTGTTTCTCCTGTTTCTCCAAAAGTATGGACAATACGGCAATATCCGCCGGGGAAACACCGCTGATGCGGGAAGCTTGGCCAAGGTTTTCCGGCTGCTGTGCTTGCAGCTTTTGCCTAGCTTCCGTGCGAAGGCCCGGCATGGAAAGATAATCCAAGCCTTGAGGCAGCTGGCGGTGCTCCCATTGGCGCGCCCGCTCAATTTCTCGCTGTTGGCGGGCCAGATACCCTTGGTATTTCACTTCGATTTCGGCCTGCTCTTGCGCATCGGGGGAAAAGCTGGAAAAATCGGCGTTCATAGCGGCTACGGCTTGTCGCGTTACGCTGGGGCGAGTCAAGCACTTGGCCCAGGAGACGCCGGGCATGATATCCTGCCCGATTTGCGCGGACAGCTGTTGTGCCTGCGCCTTACTAAGCCCTGTTTTCCGTAAATGCTCAATGGCCTGCGCGGTCTGCGTGCGCTTTTGCAGCATTCTATCGTAGCGCTCCTGGCTGGCCAACCCGGCACGATAGCCCTTTTCCGTTAACCGCAGATCAGCATTATCCTGGCGAAGCAGCAGGCGGTATTCTGCACGAGCCGTCATCATACGATAGGGCTCCGGCGTACCTTTGGTAACAAGGTCGTCTATCAGTACGCCGATATATCCGTCGGCACGCCCCAAATGCAGCGGCGCTTCGCCCCGTATGTACAGAGAAGCGTTCAAGCCAGCGACCAAGCCCTGGGCAGCGGCTTCTTCATAGCCGCTGCTACCCACGATTTGGCCAGCCAAGAACAATCCCGGAATTTCGCGGCACATTAGACCAAGGGTCAGCGCAGTGCCGTCGATGCAATCGTACTCAATGGCATATCCGGGGCGTACAATGCGGGCCTGTTCCAACCCAGGGATGGTAGCCAGCGCTTCCTTTTGTACATCCAGCGGCATGCTGGTGGAAAAGCCCTGTACATATTTTTCCGTTGTATACAGCCCTTCCGGCTCGATAAACAGCTGATGGCGCGGCTTATCGGCAAAGCGGACAACCTTATCTTCGATGCTGGGGCAATACCGCGCCCCCGTTCCTGTGATGACGCCGCCAAACATAGGACTGCGATCCAGATTGGCGCGCAAAATCTCGTGAGTTTTTTCGTTGGTATAGGTCAAATAGCAAGGCGTCTGCTCAAAGCCGTCAAAGGTTTCGGGCGGTGTTAAAAAAGAAAAAGGAACGATGGGCGTATCGCCCGGCTGCACCTGCATTTTGGAGATGTCCATGGTTTTTCCGTCAATACGGGGTGGGGTTCCTGTCTTAAATCTGCGCAAAACCAGCCCACAATCCTCAGCCAGGCTTTGGCTAAGCTGCGTGGCCCGCTGTAAACCGCTGGGGCCGGAAAGGCTGGTCCAATCCCCGGTATACAAGCAGCTGTTGAGGTATACGCCGGTCGTGATGACCACAGCCGCCGCGCCGAAATCCTCGCCATGCGTGGTGCGGATGCCGGCTATCCGGCTGCCTTTCACCAATATTTTAGCGCCTTCCCCCTGCAATAGATCCAAATTGGGCTCATGCTCCAAAACACGGCGCATAGCGGCGGAGTAGGCTTGCTTGTCCACCTGCGCACGCAAAGAATGCACAGCTGGCCCTTTACGCATATTCAGCATACGGCTTTGAATGAGGGTTTCGTCTGCGGTCAGGCCCATCTGCCCGCCGAGCGCGTCTACCTCACGCACCAAATGCCCCTTGCTGGTACCGCCAATGGCAGGGTTGCAGGGCAGATATGCCATATGATCCAAATGTAGCGTCAATAAAAGTGTTTTTTGTCCTGTGCGCGCCAGCGCCAAGGCCGCTTCACAGCCCGCATTGCCGGCTCCCACGACGATTGCTTGATAGGTATGATTCATCTCTTATTTCCCCACGCAAAAGGTTGCGAAAATTTCATCTATAACCTCTTCCGATACCGTTTTGCCCGTGATTTCTCCCAGCGCTTTCAGCGCTTGCCGGGCGTCCTCTGCGGCGATGTCGGCGGGCAGGCCTGCTTGGTAGGCCTCTAATGCCTGCGTCAGCCCCTGCTGCGCGCGCTCCAGACAAGCGGCGTGCCGGGCATTGGTAATGAGGGAGGCCTCATGTTGCTGTGCACCTGAGGCCAGCAGGGCTGCCTGTAATACAGAAAATATGCCCTCACCGCTTTGGCAGCTGCAAGACAGCACCGCCGCAGCTTTTGGCCAATGAGCGGCCAAAGACGAGACGTCTAGCTGCCAAGGCAAGTCAGCCTTGTTGAGCGCCACAACAAAGGGGCGGCCTTCCAGCGCCTTGGACAAAAGCGCTTCATCCTCCTCTGGCAAAGGCTGAGCGCCATCCACAACCAACACCGCAACATCACAGTTCTGAATCATGGATAGGCCCAAATCAATGCCGCGTGCCTCCAACCCTTCCGCATTGTCGTGAATGCCAGCAGTATCATATAGGCGCAGCACGATGCCATCCACCTGCACGGCTTCTTCGATGATATCGCGTGTGGTGCCGGCCTGCTCGGAAACGAGCGCGCGTTCAAACCCTGCTGCGGCATTAAGCAGTGAGCTTTTGCCGGCATTGGGACGGCCAACCAGCGCACACCGTACCCCTTGCTTGACCAATCTGCCGGCCCGATAGCTGCGCAGCAGGGCGGTTACCTCAGTTAAAATCTGCGACATGGAAGCAAAGCCTTCCTCATTGGCGGCCTGTTCCCAGTCATCTTCTGGGAAATCCAAGCCTGCCTCAATGCCCGCCAACGCCAGTGTCAGCGCGTCACAAATACCGTCCACCTTGGCAAAGAGCGTGCCGTGCAGTTGAGAGAGAGATTGACGGGCAGCAGCCAACCCCTCTGCACCGATTAGATCCATCACGGCTTCGGCTTGGGATAGATCCATTTTTCCGTGCAAAAAAGCACGCTTTGTAAACTCCCCTGGCTCCGCAGGGCGCAGGCCTGGCAGCGTGCCAAGGGCCCCCAGCAACTGCTGAACCACCGCAAGGCTGCCATGGCAGTGTAGCTCGGCACTGTCCTCCCCGGTATAGCTGGCAGGGGCACAAAACAATACGGCCATGCCATCGTCGATCTGTGTGCCGTCAAACACAAACCGTCCATAAATAAGCTTGCGGGGCTCCATTGGCGAAGTGCCAGCCGGCTGAAACAGGGCCTGCAAAGCCGCCTGAGCTTGCGGGCCGCTGATGCGAATGACGGCGACGCCGCCAACACCTTGCGGTGTGGACAGCGCGAAAATGGTATCCTTTTGCAAAAGGACTCATCCTCTCTATAGAAAAGGCCCGGCAATAGACGCCGGGCCAAACTTTTATTTTGCGGTAATGACCACGTGCCGGAAGGGCTCCTCCCCTTCGCTGTGGGTGGAAACATACGGGTTATCCTGCAAAGACGCATGCAGGATACGGCGCTCATAGGGATTCATCGGCTCCAAAGAAACCGATTTGCCAGAACGGCGGACATCCTCGGCCATGCGCTTTGCCAAGCGCTTGAGCGTATCTTCGCGCCGCCCTCGGTAGTTTTCCGTATCCACGATTACCCGACGGTATTCGCCTTCCTGCCGGTTGGCGATTAGGCTCGTCAAATACTGAAGCGCGTTAAGCGTTTCGCCCCGGCGCCCGATCAGGATGCCCATAGAGGGCCCGGATATGCGGAGGTATAGGCCGCTTTCTCCGCTAAACGCATCCACCACGGCATCCTCCATGCCCATTTGGCGGAGCACCTCCCGTAAAAAGGCGGCTTCTGCGCCTCCGTCGACGGGCTCGCCCCAATCCTGAGCTGGCGGCGCCGTGCGCTGAGCTCTCCGCCCGCGGGGCTCTTTTCGGCCGCGTTCACGGGTACGCGCTTGCTGGCGCTCTTTCTTCTCCTGCGCCTCCTGTTCAGCTTGCTTTTCCTGTTCCTCCAATACGCGTTCAACCTCTTCTGGCGCGCGCTCTGTCAGCCGGACGACACACTGCTTGCTGCCTATGCCAAACAACCGGCGGCCGCCCTCCTCAATGATTTCGATATCGACCTGGTCGATGGAAAGCCCCAATTGGTCTATGCCCATGAAAATGGCTTCATCCACCGACTTTGCGGTCACTTCTATGGACCTCATGATTCTATCCTCCCATGAACCACGCTTGCTTTTTTCTGCTGCTTTTTCTTATCCTCCATTTTGATCAGCTGACTCATAATGGGGCTGGAAAGCATGACGACCAGGTTGGTTACCGTCCAATATACGGCAAAGCACATGCCTGCGCTGGCGGACCACCATACGATCAGCAATGGAAAAATCAATTCCATCATCGTGCCACCTGGCTGATTGGTAACGCCCTGCTTTTCGCTTTGCTTACGTTGCAGACGCGTGGACAAATACATGGATAAACCGGATAATACGGGGAAGATAAAGTACCCGTTTGCTTTTCCGGCATACTGCTGCAAGACCGGCGCAATGACGGTATTGTAGTTTGTGCTGACGGCGCTGGTAATCGCTTCGGACGGCACGGTGGCAATGGCGTCTCCAATATAGCTGCCAAAGAACGTACCGCTGGGCAGCTTGGTAGCCGTCAGGGCAAATTGATTGAGCTCAGCATTGCTCAGCAAGGATTGGGCCTGCGCCAAGATTTCAGGCTGAAGCCTGGCTGCCGACTGCTGCAAGGTCGTTGCAAACTCCTGGGCAGACGGCATGACGGCTGCAACGCCGGTATCTGGGCGCCAAATATTGTGTACCCACAGGGCCGAAGGCGGCATTGAAACTGTACCGTTGGCCATGCCGACGACCATATTCACCGTTTCGGTGTTAGACAAAATCGTGATGGCGCCAAACATGGCAAAGATGATGGGCAGCTGCAGCAGCAACGGCAAGCATCCAGCGGACAGCTTTACCCCTTCGCGCTTATACAGCTCGTTGGTTTTTGCCTGCGCCATACGCGGATCGTTTTTGTACCGGCGCTGGATCTCCTGAACCTTGCCTGCCAAAGCGCCCTGCTTCATTGTGCTGCGCTTTTGCTTGATATCCAAGGGCAGCAGCAAAAGACGCACTACAACCGTAAAGAGAATTACGGCCAGCAGCCAACTGCCCGTCAGGCCTTCCAGCCAGGAAATGACTGTGACAAAAAAGCGCGAGATAAAGTTATCTTGTAACCAACTCAAAGGATTTCCTCCCCAACTGTTTTCGTGCGTGCAGGCACGGGATCATATCCGCCCTTGCACAAGGGGTTGCAGCGCAATACGCGCCATAGGGCCAAACCCAGCCCCCGCACCGCGCCCCAGGTTTGGATGGCTTCTAAAGCATATTCCGAGCATGTCGGCACAAACCGGCAACAACCCGGGTGTAGCGGCGAGATCTGTTTTTGGTAGAAGACAATGAGCCATAGCAGTATGCGTTTCATGCGTCTGTCTCCTTCAAGCAGCCGCTCCGCTTTAACAGATGATACATGCCGTCATAAATCACAGAAAACGAAGCTTGGGCGCTTTGCGTCCGCGCCACAAATACCAGCTGCACCTTAGGGCGCACCATTGGCGCCAGCAGACGGTAGCTTTCCCGCATCCAGCGCTTTACCTTGCTACGGGTCACGCTGTTGCCGACCTTTTTGCCGACGGAAAATCCCGCACGGGACCGCCCGCGGCAGGGGGCCGCCAAAAGCACCATCTGGCCATTGGCCACGCTTTTGCCCCTCCGGAATACGTATTGGAATTCCGATGTGCGGCGCAAGCGCATGGACTTTGGATAAGAGTTTTTCTTCATGATGAAAAAAGCCGCTTGGCGCGGCTTTTATGCAGTCAGTACCTTGCGGCCTTTGCGACGCCTGCGCGCAACCACCTTAGCACCTGTATGCGTTTTCATGCGGGCACGGAAGCCATGTACCTTTTTACGCTGTCTTTTTTTCGGCTGATAAGTTTGTAACATAACAGTGATACACTCCTTTAATCGGCGGTATACGCCGGCAATTTCAAAGATACGCACCCATAAAAGGGCAATGCTAATTTATTATAATAGAATAAGCAACCCCTGTCAATGAGAAACAGGCGGTTGAAAATGGGTTAAAAGGATTTCCAATCCTGCGTGTCCTCTGTGGTAGTGGTGGTGTAGCCAGCGCTGCTGCCAAGCATACCGAAACTACATTTTCCCTGGTAATAGCGCTCCACATGCGTTTCCCCGCACTTGGGACATGGGGCGGTTTGCCCTACGCGCACCAATTCCTCATAAATATGGTTGCATTTGGGGCAGATAAACTTCAAAACAGGCATGCCGATCCCTCCTTTTGGCTGTGCAATATTGTATCGTTTTTTCCCGCTTTCGGCAAGGGGGCGCGGGCAAAGCATTGTCAAAACCGAAAGATGCGTTTATAATATGGGCGCATAGCCTCAAAGCTGAGATGCTTTGCGGCCTTTTTCCATACGACCAGGGGCCTGGGAAAAGCATACGCCAAAACCGGGAGGAATTATATTTGGAGCCTACATTGATCATAAAGGGCGGAAACCCTTTGAAAGGAACGGTAACGGTCAGCGGCGCGAAAAACGCAGCCGTAGCCATCCTGCCTGCCGCGCTTTTAAGCGACGAGCCGTGCGTAGTGGACAATCTGCCGGATATTTTGGACGTAAAGGTGCTTTCGCATATTTTACAGCGCATGGGCGCAAAGGCAGAGTTTAAGCATAACATCATGGCCATCGATCCGCGCGGCGTGGAAAACCAGGCCGTGCCATATGATCTTACACGCCATATGCGCGCTTCTTATTATTTGCTGGGCGCTATGTTGGGGCGTTTCGGCGAAGCAACGATTGCGTTGCCCGGAGGCTGCGTGATAGGCTCGCGGCCCATCGACCAGCACCTAAAAGGCATGGAAGCACTGGGCGCGGACATCAAGCTGGAGCATGGCTCCATCGTGGCTAAGGCGCCGCAGGGGCTAAAAGGTGCGGAGATCTATATGGACGTTGTGTCGGTAGGCGCCACGGCAAACATCATGATGGCGGCTGTCAAGGCCCAGGGCAAGACGATTATCGTCAATGCCGCCAAAGAGCCACACATTGTTGATCTGGCGAACTTTTTGAACTCCATGGGCGCCAACATCAAGGGCGCAGGGACTGATGTGGTGCGCATCACGGGTGTGCCGCGCCTGCATGGCTGCAGCTACACCGTGATTCCGGACCAGATCGAAACAGGTACGTTGATGATTGCAGCGGCCGCCACCGGCGGCGATGTGTGGATCCAAAACGTCATCCCCATGCATATGGATTCCATTTCCGCCAAGCTGATGGAAATGGGCGTCTACGTAGAGGAAGGGGAAGACAGCATCCGCGTGAGCATGCAGAAGCGCCCGCGCCATTGTGCTGTGCGTACCCATCCGTATCCCGGCTTTCCAACGGACCTTCAGCAGCCGCTGAGCGCGCTTTTGTGCATTGCAGAGGGTACCAGTACGGTAGAGGAAAATATTTTTGAGGACAGATTCAAACACCTTAACCAGCTACAGCGTATGGGCGCAGATGTGAGCGTTTCGGGGCGGACGGCGATTTTCCAGGGCGTGGAAGCGCTCAGCGGGGCGGATGTCGTGGCCAGCGATTTGCGTGCGGGTGCCTGTCTGGTCATCGCAGGGCTGATGGCCGGCGGCGAAACGCGTATCACCGGGTTGAAGCATATCGATAGAGGCTACGATCATTTGGAGGATAAGCTGCGTTGTTTAGGCGCAGAGATCAGACGTGTGGATCTTTAAATAGAGATGAGGGGAGGCGGCAGCCTCCTTTTTTTATTTGTTTCTCTCCGAAAAAATGATACAATATATCCTTAGGAAAAAAGGAGGGAGCCATGAAACTGGCGATACAGCCGCTGTTTTCCGGCTCGTCTGGCAACAGCATCCTGGTAGAGAGCGAGTCTACCACGGTTTTGGTGGATGCGGGCATGTCGGCGGCGGCTATCACAAAAGCATTAAAGCTGCACGGCAAAACCCCGGCGGATATAGATGGCATTTTACTAACGCATGAGCATACGGACCATGTCAGCGGGGTAAACCAGCTCTGCAAGCGTTATGGCTTGGCGCTATACGCCAACGCCAAGACCTACCAGGGCATGGAGGCAAAGATGCATGATGTGCCCATTGGGCAGGCCCGGGTGTTCACTACGGGCGAAGACTTTTATGTGGGCGATATTGCTGTGCATGCCTTTCCCATTCCACATGACGCCGCAGAGCCTGTGGGGTATGCTTTGTATGCAGCGGGGGCCAAGGTATGCGTGGCCACGGACATGGGGCATCTGCCCAAACGGGTTTTGACAGAGCTGGAAGGAGCGGGAGCCATCGTGCTGGAAAGCAACCATGACATTGGATTGCTTCAGGCGGGGAAATATCCGCAGTTTTTGAAAAAAAGGATACTTTCCAGCAAAGGGCATCTGTCCAACGACGCGGCAGGGAAAGCAGCTGTAGCGCTGGCTAAATTAGGAACAAGGCAGATCATTCTGGGGCACCTGTCTGCGGAAAACAACCGGGAAAGCATGGCCCGGCAGGCTGTCTGCGAGCAGCTCTCGGGCCAGGGAGCGGTGCTTGGCCGTGACGTCTGCGTGCATGTTGCCAGAAGGGCCGAAGGATCTGCCAGAATCGTGCTGGAGTAAAGGGGCGTTGCCAAATGCGCATACGCATTTTATGCGTAGGAAAACTCAAGGAAAAGGCCTTAGGTACGCTTTGCGAGGAGTATAAAAAACGACTGGGGCGTTTTGCGAAAATCGAAATCGTAGAGGTAGCCGATGAACCGGCCCCCGAATCGTTGAGCCTTGCACTACAGGAAAAGGTCAAAAAAGCAGAAGGAAAACGGCTGCTGCAAAAGAGCAGGCCCGGCATGCGCATTGCGCTTTGCCTGGAAGGAAAGCAGCCCGATTCCGTACAGCTGGCCAAGCACATACAAGCCCTGGAGGACCGTGGCGTGGGGTGTGTTCAATTTTACATTGGGGGGTCGCTAGGGCTAAGCGATGAGGTTGTGCAAAGTTGTGAGGAAACGCTTTCCCTGTCCAACTTGACATTTCCGCACAACCTAGCCAGGCTTTTGCTTTTGGAGCAGATCTATCGATGTTATAAGATCAACCGAGGCGAAACCTACCATAAATAGCGGCGTATGCCCAAGGCAGCGGCGGCATATCCTGTCTTAGGAAAGAAAACAAGGAGGATAGGAGCATGCTGAATGTGCTTTGGGTATTTTTGTTGGCCGGGGGCCTGGTTTACGGTGCGTTTACCGGCCAGCCGCAGCTGGCTACGCAGGCGGCCATGGACGGGGCAACGGAGGCGGTATCGCTGGTCATCTCCCTTTTGGGCATCACTATGCTGTATATGGGGCTGATGGAGATTGCCACCCAAAGCGGACTGGCCAAAAAGGTGTCCAGTGTTGTGGCTGTGCTCATCAAGCCGCTGTTTCCGGGCCTGAAAAAGCAGGAGCCCGCCATGCAGGCAATTTGCATGAACCTATCCGCCAACGCCCTGGGCATGGGCAATGCGGCGACGCCGTTGGGCCTGGCAGCCATGGAAGAGCTACAAAAGAAAAATAAGGATAAAAAACGAGCCACCAACGAGATGGTGGCGTTAATCGTGCTCAATGCTTCCAGCGTGCAGCTGGTTCCCACCTCCATCATCGCCCTGCGAGCAGCGGCGGGCAGTGCAGACCCAGCCGGCATTACTGGGGTCATGCTGTTGGCAACGTTGGCCACTACACTGGTGGGCGCCGTGCTCTGCCGGGTCCTTAGCAAATGATGGCGATGCTATCCAACTATGCGGTCTGGGTGTTTATGCTGGGCATTGTCCTGTACGGCATGGCAAAGAAGGTGGACTGTGTCAATGCCTGCATCCAGGGTGCGGAAAAAGGATTTCATGCGTATTTGCGCGTGCTACCCACCATGCTCTGCATGCTCAGCGCCATTGCTGTGGCTAGGCAGAGCGGGCTTTTGGATGCGATCACGGGGCTGCTGGTGCCGCTGGCAAACTGTATCCATCTACCAGCCGAGGTGCTGCCGCTGGTCATTTTGCGGCCTTTTTCCGGCGGTGGGGCTTTGGCCCTGCTGGCCGAGTTGTTAACCACCTACGGGCCGGATGGTGCCATTGGCCGCGCCGCTTGTATGATCATGGGGTCCAGCGAGACCCTGTTTTACTGTGCTACGCTCTACTTTGGATCGGTGGGGGTTACCAAATGGCGCCATACCATTCCCGTTTCTCTGTGCTGCAGCTTGGTCGGCGTAGTCATGGCAGCGATTTTTGCATAAATGATGGGTTATATTGGCAAAGGCTTGTGGTATAATTAAATAATAGTTGAATTATATACTTTTCTATATTCAATCGTGATTTAGGGGTAGAGGTTTTATGAAAATAGAAGTATTTGCATCGCAAACACATGTAACGGAAAAGGACATCCGAGGGAAGGATTGTGTGGTCATCGATACGCTGCGCGCAACAAGCACCATCATCACAGCGCTGGCCAACGGCTGCGAACAGGTGATCCCGGTCGAGGAAGTAGGACAAGCTACCAGGCTGCGCGCTTCGGTCGGCGGGGATACGATGGCCGTTTTGGGCGGTGAACGCGGCGGACAAAAGATTCCTGGCTTTGATTTAGGCAATTCTCCGCTGGAATACGGCCCAGAGCATATCTATGGGAAAACGCTGATTCTAACGACCACCAACGGTACGCTTGCCATCGGCAAAGCGGAAACGGCAAGCCGCACCTATATCGGCGCCATGATCAACGCGACTTCCATTGCGCTGGCGCTGCTCAAAACCGAAACGGATGTTGTCATCCTATGCGCTGGTATGGAAGGAAAGTTTGCTGTAGAAGATGCGCTGACGGCCGGATATATCATCCACTGCCTAAGGGAGCAAAGCCCCGGAATTCCCATCGAAACGGGGGATCTTGGCTACGTCTGCGAGGTTTTGTACGAAACCAGCCAGGACGATCTGCTGACTGCCGTGCAGAACGGCAGGGGGTTTGAGCAGCTTCATGCCCTCGGTATGGAGCAGGACGTTGCGTATTGCATGCAGCGCGATACCGTACCGGCCTTGCCGCTGGTGCAGGATAATCGCATCATTTTAGTTAGACAATAAGGGATAGAAGAGAGCAACAGGAGGCATTGCAAACGATGAGCGAGAAAGGGAAATTTTACATTACAACGCCGATCTATTATCCATCGGACAATCTGCATATTGGGCATAGCTATTGTACAGTGGCCGCAGATGCGATGGCGCGCTTTAAGCGCTTGACTGGCTATGACGTAATGTTTTTGACAGGTACGGACGAGCATGGCCAAAAGATTCAGCGCAAAGCCGAGGAGGCGGGGCAGTCTCCCAAGGCATTTGTGGATGGGATTGTAGCAAACATCCAAAAGCTGTGGACGCTGATGGATATTCAATATGATGATTTTATCCGGACTACGGAAGAGCGCCATGAAAAAACCGTACAAAAGATTTTCCAAAAGCTCTATGACCAGGGCGATATTTACAAAAGCGAATACGAGGGATGGTACTGCTCGCCCTGCGAATCGTTTTGGACGGAGCATCAGCTGGTAGATGGCAAATGCCCGGACTGCGGGCGGCCGGTAGAAAAGGTAAAGGAAGAGAGCTACTTCTTTAAGCTCAGCAAGTATGCCGATTGGCTGATCGACTATATCAATACGCATCCGGACTTTATCCAGCCTGTTTCCCGCCGCAATGAAATGCTGAACAATTTCCTGCTGCCCGGTCTGGAGGACTTGTCCGTATCCCGTACCAGCTTTGATTGGGGCATTCCCGTACCGTTTGATGAAAAGCACGTCATCTATGTATGGCCGGATGCGCTATCCAATTATATCTCTGCGCTGGGCTATTTGTCCGAAGACGATACCAAATTCCAAAAATACTGGCCGGCAGATGTGCATCTGGTCGGCAAAGAGATCATTCGCTTCCATACCATCATTTGGCCCATTATGCTGAAAGCGCTGGGCTTACCGCTGCCCAAAAAGGTATTTGGCCATGGTTGGCTGGTGCTGGATGGCGGGAAAATGAGCAAATCTAAGGGCAACGTGGTAGACCCTGTTGTGCTCTGCGATAAATATGGCGTGGATGCTGTGCGCTATTTCCTTCTGCGCGATTTCCCCTTTGGAACGGACGGCACCTATTCCGAGGATCTGCTAATCAACCGTATCAATGCGGATCTGGCCAACGACCTTGGCAATCTGCTGAGCCGTACGGTATCCATGATTGGCAAATACTTTGATGGCGTTGTGCCGCAGCCGGGGGCAAAGGAAGAGGTGGATGAGACCGTTCTATCTTTGGCTGCCGCGCTGCCTGCCAAAATGGAAGCGCAGATGGACAATCTGGCATATAGCGAGGCACTTTCCAGCGTTTTCGAGCTCATCGGCGCCTGCAATAAGTACATTGACCTGACCATGCCTTGGAAGCTCATTAAAAATGAAGCAGACCATCCTCGGCTGGCCACGGTGATGTACAATTTGGCAGAATGCCTGCGTATCTGCGCCATTGCGCTTTCGCCGTTTATGACGCGGGTGGCGCCTAAGATGTTTGCACAGCTTGGCGTAGAGGATCCTGCACTTAAAACCTGGGATTCCATCCTGTCGTTTGGCGGATTAAAGCCGGGCACAAAGGTGCAAAAAGGCGATGCGCTGTTCCCCCGTATTGTAGAGGATAAACAGGAAAAGCAAGCGCCGAAACCGCAGAAAAAACAAAAAACAGAGGAAAAGCAGGCCCCCAAACAAGAGAGCCCCAAGACCATTACGTACGACCAGTTTATGGAAATAGAGCTGCGTACCGCCAAGGTGTTGTCTTGCGAGCCTGTTCAGGGTGCGGATAAGCTGCTGCTGTTCAAGCTGGACGACGGCACAGGCAAGGAGCGCACCATTGTATCCGGTATTCGCAAATGGTACGGAGACGGCGCTTCGCTGGTCGGTAAGACGGTGATTATCGTGGCAAACCTAAAGCCCGCCAAGATCCGCGGCATTGTCAGCGACGGCATGATCCTGTCCGCTGCTGACGATGAAGATAAAACGCTATCCGTCTCTACGATTCTGTCCGATGCTGGCTTGCCGGCTGGGGTAAGGGTACGGTAATCATGCAGGTGTTTGATACCCATGCGCATCTGTTGAGCGATGCGTTTGACGACGATAGAGAGCAAGTAATCGCCCGCATACAAGCTGCGGGCGTCTGCCTCTGTATGGAGGCAGGTACCACCTTGGAGGACAGCGCCCAGGCCGTAGCGCAGGCAGAGCAATATGGTTTTTTATACGCGGCAGCAGGCGTTCATCCTCATGAGGCGGAGGATGCGCCTGCGGATGTGCTGGAGCGGCTTGCAGTGTTGCTACGCCATCCAAAATGTAAGGCTTTGGGTGAAATTGGGCTGGATTACCACTATGATTTTTCACCGAGAGATGTCCAAAAGCGTCTTTTTGCCGAGCAGTTGGATCTTGCAATTCAGCTGGATAAGCCCGTCATCATCCATGATAGGGAGGCCCACCAGGATACGCTGTCGTTGCTCAGCCAGCGAAAGGGTAGAGTCAAGGGCATTCTGCACTGCTATTCCGGATCGCTGGAGGATGCCAAAAAGTATTTGGATATGGGCTTCTATCTTTCCTTTGCAGGCCCGCTTACCTACAAAAATGCACATAAACTGCAGCAAGTGGCCGCCTATGTGCCGATGGATCGTGTGCTTTGCGAAACGGATAGCCCCTATTTGTCGCCTGTGCCCAAGCGCGGCCAGCGCAACGATCCTTCCAATGTAGCGCTTGTCATCCGCCAGCTGGCACAGTGCAAAGGGATAGAGCCGGAGGAGGCGGCCCGGCACACCATGGAAAATGGAAAAGCAGTCTTTGCAATTGAGGAATGATGGATATGGATACCTATGTGTACGAATATGGCAGCGGCTTGTATGTCAATCTAACGAACCGCTGCAACAATAACTGTGCATTTTGCCTGCGCCATACCAACCAGGGTGTAGGGCGCCACCGCCTTTGGCTGGAGCATGAGCCTACCGCAGAACAGGTGATTGAAAAAATGCAAAATCTGTCTGCGTATGAGGAGGTCGTGTTCTGTGGCTTTGGAGAGCCTACTTTGGCTTGGGAAACGCTAAAACAGGTGGCCGCTTATGTAAAGCGGCAGGGGAAGCCGGTACGCGTAAATACCAATGGGTTGGGGAACCTAGCCAACGGGCGGGATATTACGCCGGAGGCAAAGGGGTTGGTGGATACCTTTTCCATCTCTCTCAACGCCTCTACGCCCGAAGCGTACCAGAAGATTTGCCATAGCCAATACGGCCAGCAAGCTCTGCCTGCTTTGCTGGAGTTTGCCAAGCTGGCGTCCCGCTATGTGCCGCATGTCGTGTTTACCGTGGTGGATTCCATAGGCCAGGAAGAGATTGAAAAATCCCGCAAATTGGCACAGAACTGCGGCGCCAAGCTGCGGGTAAGGGCTTATGTGGAAAATTGGGAGGAAAGCGCCGATTGACGGAACAGCCGCTTCGGCGTTATCATACATACGGCAACTTTTTAGAGCATAGGAGGCAATTGGGATGGAAAAGGGATATCTCGCAATTCCGGCAGACCGGATTATACCGGAAGAGCATAAGCATGTTAGCAAGAATACCGGCAATGTGACGTATGAGCAATATCTGGTAACGGATGAGGATACCGGCATGCTTGTCAAATACATTCGGTATCCGAAAGGAACGGTCACGCCCATCCATGATCATCACTGCGCCCATGGCATGTATGTATTGAAGGGCATGCTGCATACCGATAAAGGCGATTTTGGGCCGGGCAGCTTCATCTGGTTTGAAGAGGGCAATGTGATGACGCACGGCGCCACCCAGGATGAGGATGTGGATTGTCTATTTATTACAAATAAGGCGTTTGATATCCATTATTTTGATTTGGATAAAAAATGAGCGAAAAAAAGGACGCAAACGCGTCCTTTTTTATTTGTCGTTTACAGCCCTGTACGCTCGGCCAGCAGCGTTTGCAAAAAATCCGTGCGCTCTGGAGAAGGCAAGGGGGCAAACCGGCAAGGAATATCCAAATGCATCCAAAGATCCTCTGCCTTGTCATATGGGCGCCAGTCGGGCTGGCCCGGCGCAGTAGGCTGCCCATCTTTGGCAAAGGTGCGCCAGAAAGACATCATGGTCTGGCTTAAGGCATGGTCATCTGGCGTAAAGGGGCGTGCTATCGCGGCTAGGTTACCGAAATGGTAAGGGATCTCACTGGCATGGTAGGCCCCGTAGAAGTCGCAGTCGATTCCTGGCACTTGGCGGGAAAATAAATAGGTGTACACAGGGCTAGCGTTACAGCGGCGCAAAACCTGCGTATAGAATCGCATATTGGCCAGCGTATTTTCCGAACGGAAGCGGGCTAAGGCCGCTGCCGGATCGCGCTCCGCCTCAGCACCGTACATGTTCCACAACGTATCGATATGGCGGGGATACTTGCGGGCAAAGGTGGCTTCAATGGAGGCGCGAGTCACTTGATGCCGGTCGCCGATGAGCACAGTTGCTTCGTTGGCCGTACAGCCTAACAGCACCGGCACATCATACACATGCCCGGCCAAAAAAGCCTGCTCTAAAGGCTCCGGAAGCAAATCTCCGTCTACATAAGGGGAGAACTCCGCAGCCATATAGTCCGCCTGCCGACCCAGCAGAGATTCTGCCGGCGCGGCATAGGCCTGATCTAGCGTATCAATGCCGACGGTTTTTAGATAATCGGCCGTGCGCTGTTCCATTTCTGCCCGTGTATGCGCCCATTCGTCATGGTTGAAGGGAGAAAAGCTTTGGCTTATGGCACGATGAAAAAGCCCTTTGGCCTGGGGGCAGACCAAAAGCGTATTCACGGCGGCCGACCCTGCAGATTCTCCCTGTATCGTTACGTTGTGGGGGTCTCCGCCAAACGCCGCGATATTGTCTTGCACCCAGCGAAGTGCCATCAAAAGATCACGCAGACCGGCGTTGGTGGCGGATTTGGGCAGGGAAGGGTGCGCAAAAAAACCAAAAAGCCCTACGCGATAGTTGGCCGATACTACCACGGCACCCTCGCGAGCCATTGCTTCGCCGCTATATAAGGCCATAGCGGCATTGCCCATGGCATAGGCCCCGCCATAGATCCAAAATAGGACGGGCAGCGGCTGATTGCTATGGGCGGGGCGCCAGATATTGAGGGTCAGGCAGTCCTCGCTGAAATGCTGCGGCGGCTCCAGCGTGCGATCCTGTGCATAGGCGGGAATGGTAGTAAAGCCGGTTTCTGCATATTGCATAGGGGCATCGCCATATGCATCGGCCTGCCGTGTGCCTTGCCAAGGCGCTGGCGGCTCGGGCGGCAAAAACCGCAGCGGCCCTACCGGAGGCTTGGCATAAGGAATGCCCAAAAACGCATGCACATTCTCATGCGCTCGGCCCGATACCCAGCCGTATTGTGTTTGTACGCGCGGTTGTTCCATACAATCATCTCCTAATTCAATCAGTCGTTGAGATAAGGGTTCAAGCGGCGCTCTCGGGATAAGGTGGTAACGCCTTCATGGCCGGGCAAAACGGTATAATCCCCCTCTAAATTTGCCAGTCTGCGAAGCGAAGCCATCATGGCGGCCGCGTTGCCGGTAGGAAAGTCCACACGGCCGCAGCTGCCTGCAAACAGCGTATCGCCCGAAAGCAGAAGATGGTCTACCAAATAGCATACACTGCCCTGGGTATGGCCTGGTGTATGGAGGACGGTAAAGTGCATTTGCCCAACGGAAAAGGTATCGCCGTCCTGAAACAGCCTATCCGCTTGAAAGGATAGCGGCGCGCCCATCAGCGCAGAGAGATTGAGCGCGGGCTGCGAAAGCAAAGGCTCGTCCTCGGCGCCAAGGCCCACTTCGCATCCATATGCCTGCTTTAAAGCGGGTAGGGCGCCCATGTGGTCAAAATGCGCATGGGTCAGCAGAATCATCCCGACATGCAGACCTTCCTGCTCGATAAAGTCCATCACAGGCCGGCCGGAACCATCTCCGTCCACGATCACACATTGCTTGGTATCATCGTATACAACATAGCAGTTTGTCCCTAAACTGCCCAAAGGGAATTGCTTGTATTGGATCATAAAGTGTGGTTTCCTTTCTGTTTTCCATTCTTTTATAAGAAAAAGACCCTGGAAGGATCTTTTTCTTTGCATAGTGATTATTCTATCCATTCCTCTTCGTTTTCAAAGCAGGCATAAATGGCACGCAATGCTACCTCAAAATCATCCGACTCCACCCCGGCAATGATATTGATTTCGCTGCTGCCTTGGTCGATCATGCGGACGTTGACACCGGCCTCCGCAAGCGCGGTAAACAGCATGGCGGCTATGCCGACGCGGCGTACCATCCCGTGGCCTACGGTGGCGATAAGCGCCAGATTGCTCACTACCTCGATACGATCTGGGCTGCAAACTTCACGCAGACGCCGAACCACTTCCTCCTTATGCCCGTTGAGCTGCTTATCGGAAATGACGACGGACAGCGTATCGATGCCGGTAGGCAGATGCTCAAAGGAAATGCCCAGCTCTTCAAACACAGACAGAACCCGGCGGCCAAAGCCAAGCTCAGAGTTCATCTTGTCCTTTTCCAGATGGATGATGGTAAAGCCCTTTTTGCCGGCGATGCCGGTGATGCATCCATGGTCGTCCTCCGGCTCTGCCAAAATCATGGTGCCGGGGTGCTCTGGATCGTTGGTATTTTTCACATTGATGGGAATTCCGCCTTTTTGTACCGGAAAAATGCTGTCCTCATGCAATACGGAGGCGCCCATATAGGAAAGCTCCCGCAATTCGCGGTAAGAGATCTTGGAGATGGTACGGGGGTTGGGGACGATGCGGGGATCCGTCATCAAAAACCCAGAAACATCCGTCCAGTTTTCATACAGATCGGCACCCACAGCACGGGCTACGATAGCGCCGGTAATATCGCTGCCGCCGCGGGAAAATGTCTTGATGCGGCCACCCGGCATCACGCCGTAAAAGCCGGGGATCACGCCGCGCTCATGGCGAGCCAAAAGGGCGGAAAAACGCAGCTGTGTCCCGTTTTCATCAAAATTGCCGTTGGCGTCAAACAGGATGCCGCCGGCTGGGTCGATAAAGGGGATGTGCAAGAGGTCTGCCAGGATTAGGCCGTTGAGGTATTCGCCACGGCTGGCGGCATAGTCGGCATCGGCCCCTTCCCAAATGGCATGGCGCACGGATTGCAGCGGCGTGTGAATGTCAAAATGCGTACCCAATCCATCTACGATGGATTGATAGCGCGCCTCAATCTGGCTGAAAACGATTTCAAACGCGACAGTGTCCTGTACGACAGCCGCCTTTTGGCAGGCATATAAAAGGTCTGTGACCTTATCCTGAAATTCCGGCGCTTTGCCCGGCGCGGACGGCACGATGTACCGCCGTTCTGGATTTTGGCGAACGATGGCCGCTACCTTCTGCATTTGTCCTGCCGTTGCCAGCGAGCTACCGCCGAATTTTGCAACAATACAACCCATGGGTCATTCTGCCTCCTGAATGTTTCGATTTGTGTTTGTAAGATCCTAGGACAGGACCCAGATCCTGTCAACTTAAAATAATTTTATACAATGCGTTTGGCTTCCAGATAGCAACGCTTTTCGTCTGCTTCGCCCATGGAAAATGATTTGCGCGGCAACGCCCCGTATCGGGATACCAGGGGGAACAGCTCATCTTTTTGCACGACCTTGAGCAGCAACCCCATCTGGTTTGGCCGGGCACCCAGGGCAAGAGTCTCCTTTTCCCCATGGATATAATCTACCGAGATTTCGGGATGCGCCTGCATTAGCACGGAAATCCCATCATCCGCCAAAGCGGCATCCAAACGATCCGTTTCCTTCCGAAAGACAAATACGCCCGCTTGTGCGCCGCACACAAACGGCATGCACCGCTTGCCTTCCACGGGCTGATCGGCAATGTCCGCATCCATGGCCTCGGCCAGCTCCTGTACCGCTTCGCCCGGCACTTGAAATAAAGCGCGGTGAATGGGCTCAAAGAGCAGGGAATCGTCGTGGATATTTACCAATTCACACAGCGCAAAGCGCGCAGGGTGGGTTGCCTGCTGCTCCGGCGTTAGGGTTTTTTTGATGTTTTCCCAGTGCGCCTTGGCCGTGGCAAAGGAATGGTTGCCATCGCCCATGGCATACAGCATTGGGTCGCCCTCTCCTTTGGGCAGCGCATCGTACAGCGCGCTCAAGGCTTTCTGCACACCGCCCATTTTGCTTTCCGGCACAAAATAACCCGCAATATGGCCCATGCCAAAGCCCAGGTCTGCGTCATACACTGTTTCAAACGAAGCGCGGGCCTCTGCCAACGGTTCCAGAACGGTGCGTTCTGGATCGTCGAACAATACCATGATATGGGGCAGCTCCAAGCTGGCCTTTTCACGGATGGCCAGGCGGGGCGGAATGCGCGCTGGAATGGTGCCCTCTGTCACCCGTACCAAGGTTTTGGCATCCGATTCATAGGAATAGCGCTCTAGATCCATGGAGATGACAAGGCCGGTACGCACCCTTTTGCCGTCCGGCAGGGTACGCTGCGTTAAGATACAGCCGCACGGCAACTCGCGGAGAATGCCGCTGTCCAAATAACGCTGCATGGTGCGGTAGGTTTCTTCCACACGCGCCTGCTGCTTTTCCGTACCCAAATATACCTCGGGCAGCACCATTTTTAGCGTGGAGGGCTGATCGCCCACCGTGCGCTCCACATTTTCCCAGTAGGCAGGATCGCTGGTATATTGGTCGCAGGCGATCACACACCAGGTATCCAGCGCCCTGGTATTTTCAGGCAGATATATATGAGGGATCTTCAGCCCCAACGTTTCCAAGCTATGCGGCATTACGCTCAGCTCCCTTGATTTTTCTATACATATCAATATACCATGCAACACATTTCACGCACAAGGAAAAAACGATGATAGATAGAAAAAACTATGTTATAATGAAAAACAAGAAACTTTGCAGGCGGACTGTGCGCTGCCAAGATGAAGGAGTGTATCTGAGCATGGACTATCGTGCGAACGAGAAAAAATGGCAAAAGAAATGGGAGGAAGCAAAACTATTTGAATACGACCCTTCCGCCCCGGGCAAGAAGTGGTATGTATTGGAGATGTTCTCCTATCCCTCGGCAGCCAAGCTCCATGTAGGGCACTGGTACAATTACGGCCCGGCAGATACCTATGCCAGATTTAAGCGCCAGCAGGGATACAAGGTATTTCATCCGATGGGCTTTGATGCGTTTGGGCTGCCGGCAGAAAACTATGCCATCAAAACAGGGGTGCATCCCAAGGATTCCACCTTTTCCAATATGGAAATTATGGAGCAGCAGCTGCGCGCCATCGGCGCCTCGTTTGATTGGACGCATACGGTAAAGACCTGCGTGCCGGAATATTACAAATGGACGCAGTGGCTGTTTTTGCAGCTGTATAAAAAGGGACTGGCCTACCGCAAGGAAGCGCCTGTCAACTGGTGCCCTTCCTGCAATACAGTGCTGGCCAATGAGCAGGTGAATGATGGCCTGTGCGAACGGTGTGGCACCCAGGTGACGCGCCGGAATCTAACGCAGTGGTTTTTCAAGATCACGGAATATGCTGACGAGCTGCTGGAAGGGCTGAAGGACCTGGATTGGCCGGAACGCATCAAGGCCATGCAGACCAACTGGATCGGCCGCTCCGAAGGCGCGGAGATCACGTTTGACATCGTGGGCGGCGGCTCGTTTACGGTGTTTACCACAAGGCCGGATACCCTATTTGGCAACACCTATTGTGTCATTGCGCCGGAGCATCCTATGGTGGATGAAATCACTACGCCAGAATGCAAGGCGGCGGTGGAGGCGTACCGTGAAGAGGCAAACAAGGCTTCGGATATCGACCGTCTGTCCTCTGTACGGGAAAAGACCGGTGTGTTCACCGGCGCCTATGCCATCAACCCCATCAACGGGCGCCAGGTGCCGATTTGGATTGCCGACTATGTATTGTATTCCTATGGTACAGGGTGTGTGATGGCCGTGCCGGCACACGACGAGCGCGATTTTGTTTTTGCCACCAAATACGATTTGCCGATTATTGAGGTCATTAAGCCTAAAGAGGGCGAGGAACCTTTGCCGTATACAGGGCCGGGTGTATTGATCAATTCCGAATCCTTTGACGGCGTGGACAATGAAAAGGCGAAGAAAGCCATCGTCCAAGCGCTGGAAAAAACGCAGCATGGTGCACTAAAGGTGAATTACCGCATGCGCGATTGGCTAATTTCCCGCCAGCGGTATTGGGGCGCGCCCATCCCCATGATCCACTGCCCGCACTGCGGCGCTGTGCCTGTGCCGGAAGAGGATCTGCCGGTGCTGTTGCCGTATGATGTGGACTTTACGCCGGATGGCACTTCGCCGCTGCTCAAACATGAGGGCTTTATGAATACGACCTGCCCGGTGTGTGGGGCGCCCGCAAAACGGGATGCAGATACCATGGATACCTTTGTTTGCTCTTCCTGGTACTATCTCAGGTACCCGGACTGCAATGATGCAGAGCAGGCGTTTGATAAAAAGATTGTGGACGAGATGCTGCCTGTAGACGTATACATCGGCGGCGCAGAGCATGCCTGCATGCACCTGCTGTATGCGCGCTTTTTCACCAAGGCGCTGCGCGATATGGGCCTGTTGGATTTTGATGAGCCTTTCATGCGTCTGGTCAATCAAGGGCTCATTTTGGGCTCGGATGGTGAAAAGATGAGCAAATCCCGCGGCAATGTTGTGGCGCCGGATGATTATATCGAGGTGTATGGCTCGGATGTGTTCCGCATGTATTTGGAATTTGGATTCAACTACATTGAAGGTGGCGCGTGGAACGACGAGGGCATCAAAGCCATGGCCCGTTTCCTGGATCGCGTGGATCGGATGGTGCAGCGCATCGTAGAGCAGAAAAAGATGGCGAACCTTGCCGGCCATGTGTTTGGGCAGGAGCCGGCGCGCCAGGCGGACGGCACGGCAGAGCAAGATCTGCGCTTTGTGCTGGCCAATACCATTCAGAAGGTAACAGAGGACTTGGAACGTATGTCCTTTAACACCGCCATTGCCAGGTTGATGGAGCTCGTCAATACCATGTACCGCTATTTGGATGCCAAGGGAGAGAAAAATATCTCCTTGCTCGCGTATGCCGCAGAAGTCCTGTCTCTGCTCATGGCGCCGTTTGCACCGCATTTTGCAGAGGAGCTGCATGCTGCCCTTGGCGGCCCGAAGGATTTTGTGATCCAGGAGCCTTGGCCGTCTTATAACAAAGAAGACCTGGAAAAAGACGTGATGGAGATCGCCGTGCAGGTCAATGGCAAAGTGCGCGCAAGGCTGGAGGTGTCCAAGTCTGCTGCCAAAGAAGAGGTGGAAAAGGCCGCGTTGGCGGATGCCAAGGTACAGGCGGCCATCGGGGAGCAGACGGTAAGAAAGGTCATCGTGATTCCCGGCAGACTAGTCAACATCGTAGCAAAAGGCTAAAAATAGCCCCCGCTTGCAAAGCGGGGGCTATTCTTTTGGCACAGATTGTGGAAATTGTGAAAAAGTTATGGATAAATTGTGGATTTTTATTGCTGTGTCAACTACTGGGTGCTATAATAATATGGTAACACTTGTGGCTTTGGTGATGGGGAGGCGTGTTCATGTACGATATGTATGATTATCATTTGCATTCCACCCATTCTGGGGATGGAAAGGTACCGGACATCGTGCAGGCCATGGCGGCCATTGAGCGCGGCGTGAAAGAGATCTGTTTTACGGACCATTTCGACGTGGATTTTCCCAATGCACCAACGATGGATTTCGAGGTGGATATTCCTACCTATCACGATGATATACAGTTTGTACGAGAACAGTTTTCCGATAAACTCTCGGTAAAATGGGGCATCGAGGTGGGTATGCAGCCGGATGAGCGTATCATGGCGGAGACCAATCGGCGGCTGGCCGGCTGGGAGTTTGATTATATGATCGCCTCTGTACACTGCAACCCTGGCAACGATTACCACCGCGCTTCTTCCTGGGAAGGGGTTACCAAGCAGGATGTACTGAAAACCTATATCGCCCTGCTCAAATATGGTATCACCCATATGGATCGATACAGCTGTATCGGACATCTGACTTATTATTCCCGCTATACGCCGCAAAAGGATCGCATGATGACCTATCAGGATGCACCGGACGAAATCGATGATCTATTCAAACTCATCATCCAATCCGGCCACGGCATAGAGATCAACACCTCAGTATATGATACGCTGGGCTTCTTTTTGCCGGATTATGATATTGTCCGCCGTTATAAGGAATTGGGCGGAGAGATCATCACGACGGGCTCGGATTCCCACAATGCTGTGCGCATTGCGGCAAACTTCCAGCCCGCCATGCAGATGATTCAGCGCGCCGGCTTTGACTACATCTGTTCGTTTGATAAGATGAAGCCGGTATTCCATAAGTTCTAACTTTGTCACCCTTATCAAATCCCGCAGCACCCAATCTTGGGCTGCGGGGTTTTTTTATTTTGCATGGCGCTTCAGGCGTACCATCCCCTTGCTTAGCTCTACCAACAGCAGAGGGACTAGAGAGAACAGCAGCGTAACGCCCCACTGCGCCAGGGAGAGCGTAGTCAGCTTGAAAAAGCTGCGGAGCGGCGGTAGAAAAACAATGGCAGCCAAAATGACAGCAGACGCTGTCATCGCCCAGAAAAGCGAACGGTTATGCGTCGAGGCGTGAAAGACCGATTCCACATTGGAACGCTGATTGAGCGAATGAAAGAGCTGGGAAATGGCCAAGACACAGAACGCCATCGTAACCCCCGCCGTATAACCGGCCTGGCTCTGCCCGATAAGATATGCGGCCATGGTGCTGCCTGCGATGAAGAGTCCGTGAAGAATCACACGGCGGATCAATCCGCGCTCAAACAGCGTACCGGATCTTACGGGCGGTTCGTGCATGATATTGGCGTCCGCAGGATCCACGCCTAGTGCAATGGCGGGCAAAGAATCGGTGGCCAGGTTGATCAACAGGATGTGAACAGCCAAAATCGGCGGTTCCCAATTCAATACCGTGGCAATGAAAAGCACCAGGATCTCTGCGATATTGCCGGCCAACAGAAATTGGATTACCTTTTGTATGTTGCGATATACACGCCTTCCTTCGCGGATGGCATACTCAATGGTGGTAAAGTTATCGTCCAATAGGATAACGTCGGCAGCATCCTTGGCCACATCCGTACCGCTTTGCCCCATGGCTACGCCGATATCCGCAGCTTTTAGTGCAGGAGAGTCGTTTACGCCATCCCCTGTCATGGCCGCCACTTCGCCGATCCGCTTGAGTGATTGGATGATGCGCAGCTTATCCGTTGGAGACACACGGGCAAACACCGTGGTGGTTTTTACCTTTTCATCCAAGGCTTTGTCGGACATGGCGTGCAGCTCGTTCCCCTCTATCACGGTATTGCCTTCACGGAAAATCCCAAGCTGCTTGGCAATGGCCATCGCCGTTATCTTATGATCTCCGGTGATCATAATGGTACGAATGCCGGCCCTGTGGCAGGTCTCCACCGCCGTAATGACTTCTTTGCGCGGCGGATCTATCATACCACAAGCACCGATGAAGGTCAGATCATACTCGATATTTTCGTCATCATCTTCTGGAACAGCCTGCATTTTTTTCATTGCAAATCCCAGAACGCGTAGAGCTTGCGAAGACATGTCATAGCATAGCTGCAGAATATTTTTCCGCTCCTGCTCGGTCATAGGCCGCGGCCCTTCCGCTGTCAGCATTTGTGTACAGAGCGGCAGCATTTCATCCACGGCGCCCTTGGTATAGGCATAGAAAGCGCCATTCTCCTCATGAACAGTGCTCATGCGTTTTCTATCGGAATCAAAGGGTTGTTCAAATACGCGCGGATAGGCCTTCTCATGTACAAGCTGGTCAATACCAAACGCATCGGCCAAATAAATCAGCGCTCCTTCAGTGGGATCGCCCAATATTTTGCCAGGATGGTCCGGGTCCAGTGAGGCATTGTTGCAAAGCGCCGCGGCATGTACCAAGGTGCGATAGGCCGGGGTACCAGAAAGAGCGGCTTTTGCGGCGGGAAGAGCCTTGTGTACAGCAAAATCCTCCGCCACGGCAAGTTGGGTCACGGTCATTTTGTTTTGTGTCAGCGTTCCTGTTTTATCGCAGCAAATGACGGAAGCGCTGCCCAGGGTCTCCACGGCTGGCAGCTTGCGCACCAGTGCTTGGCGCTTTGCCATGCGTTGTACGCCCAGCGCCATGACAATGGTGGCGGTGGCCGGCAGCCCTTCTGGGATGATAGAAATGGCCAATGAAACAGCTGTCATCAGCAGCGGCACCAGCGGGCGTCCATGCAGCATCCCGATGATAAAGATCAATATACAAACGACCAAGCCGACAACGCTCAGCGTTTTGCCGACGGAGTTCAGCTTTCTCTTGAGCGGGGTATCCGTTTCATCCTGCGTATCCAAAGCGCCGGCGATCTGCCCTACTTCTGTATGCATCCCGGTCTCCACGACGACCCCGGTGCCGTTGCCGTACATAACAATGGAAGAGGTATACGCCATATTGAGTCGATCGCCTAAAGGAGCATCTATAGATGTTAAGATTTCAGCGTCTTTTTCCACGGGAACGGATTCGCCTGTTAATGAAGCCTCTTGGATCTTCAGATTGGATGAGTCTATCAGCCGCATATCGGCGGGAACAATACTGCCGTCCTCCAAATATACGATGTCTCCAGGTACGAGTTCACTGGCTGGGACAATGCTTTCTTCCCCGTTGCGCAGCACACGTGCCTGCGGAGAACTGAGACTGCGTAAGGCAGCCAAGGCATCGGAGGCTTTTTTTTCCTGTACGACGCCAATGATAGCATTGACAATGACGATCGTTAGAATCACAATGGCTTCAATCCATTCATTGAGAAGCCCGGACAGCAGTGCGGCTCCCAAAAGGATTAGTACCATCACATCGGTAAGTTGCTCAAAAAACATCTTTCCTACGCTTTTGGGGGGAGATTGCCGCAATTCGTTTTTTCCATACTCTTTGAGTCTTTTGGCTGCCTCGGCATCGCTTAGCCCGTCTTCAGAAGTTTGATAGTCGCGGTACACTTCTTCTAACGGCATGGAATGCCAAGGCTGTTGTTTGTGATTTTCCATATCTGGAAAAGATCACTCCTTTCATAGTATATAGTTTTGGCTTTAGCCATGCTATGCATACACAAAAAGACATAGCCCCGACCTTTCCTTGGAAAAGCAGGCTATGCCTTGCATGCAACAAATATGGAATTTTGAATCATTTTTTGGGGTGGTGTCGCCTGTATCAGCGTCGTCCATCGAAAAAAATCGTGCTCCCTTCGCAAACCAGCAGGTTTGTAAGGCTTAGTATAATGGGAAGGGAAGCATTCTGTCAAGAATGAGGTCATAAAACAGAAAAACTGCGGAGCATAGTTTCAAAGATTTCCGGCGCCTGTGTATCGCCGTAAGTCCAGTCAGCGGTAAAAATATAAGCGCCGCGCTGGCTATCAATCACGCGCCAAGCTGCGCAGCGATCTCCAGCCTTGGGGTCTTTCGGCGTCAGCGTACCTGCAAAGGGCAGCGTACGGATTTCTTCTTTTTCCTGGGACAAAGTTTCTTCATCGGCCAAAGAAATTTCATATAGCGAAGGATCCAACCCTAGATACGCAATCATCGCTTCCGCATCGAACAGATCGAAATCAAAAGCAGAGGGCCGGATTAAAAGTACGGAAAAGTTGGCGCTTTGGCCTGGGATATTCCAGGCAGCTACATAAGCGGCTTCTTCACAGCTGTTGACATACGCTGCATCAAAGCCGTTTGGGTACGCCTGAATGATTTCATCGGAAAGCACAGTTGTCTGTTGGCTCCAGTCTGCCGGCACCTGCATGGTAAACCCTGCTTGGGGCTGTGTAAAGGTGATATAGGAAGGCTTTGCCGCTGTGCAGGCGCACAAGCATAGCGCAAATAAGCAGCAGAAGACGCACAAGATTTTTTTGCAATGCATGACAATCCCCTCTTTCCACCTCCTAGTAAAGCAGACAAGCGGCAAAAAAGCAAACAGGTATAAAGGAAAAAGGCGCTTATAGCGCCTTTTTGTTTATCTGGCGGCCTTGGACGCCAGCGCGGTCAATTGCTGTAAAAATTGAAATGTATCCAACCCGGAAACCTTTTGCAGGCTGGCGCCCAGCTCCACCAGCGCCTGATCCAATTCCTGTGCGCGCTGGTTTTGCGGTTTGCGACCCGCCTTGCTGATGCGGGGTTCGTGGTAGGGGTCGTAAGCTGGTTTGCCAGCGGCGCGTAGCGCCTGGATGGTTTGTTCTACCAAAGGCCGGTTGTTTTTCAAAAGGCTACGGTATTTATTTTGATACCGCAGCATAGCCTTGCGATCGCCCTGGCCCAGCTTCAGCGTGATACTGCGTACGCTCATCCCTTGGGCTTGCAGCGTAAGCACCTGCTCTAACAGATGGCGGATCTCCTCATCGGTAAAGGGAATAAATGCACTGGCCCCCATGGGCGCTTCCAGCCCCTCTTCCTTAATCTTTGCATAATAAAAGTTACGGATGCTGTTGGGCTGGCGTCCGGTCAGGCGTGCAGTCTGGTCGAACGCCGCCTTGAGCGGCAGCCCTAGATCTCGGGCTTTTTTTGCCTGCTCAAATAGAATGTCTTGTTCGTGCTGTGTCCAGCCTGTTTTGCCGGACGGCTTTGCTGTCATATCGACGCCCCCTGTTCTTTGATGAGTTTAGTATGGACAAAAAATAGTGATTTATGCGTGAGCCTAGGAAAAAAGAAAAGCGAAAAGCAAGCTCTTTTCACTTTTGTGTACTATACCTTATGCCCCATCATAAGGGGCTATGTATAAAAAAGTCGAGATTCAGCCCTTTTTGGCATTTTCCCAATCAAAGAAGTTGTGCTATTCGCATGCGTTTTGTTCATACAATGAGGAAAGGAAATGAAAGGGGAGGGACGACGTTGCTATTGCCGATGATTCATATCCCAAAACAGCCTATTCCACAGATCATAAGCCTAAACGGGCAAATCATAGGCGATACGACGCAGGAAATCGTCTGCCCCGTTTCGCCAAGCGGCGCCATTTACCTAACGGCACAGCCTTTATCAGAGGGATATTTGCCAAAGGCGGTAAAGCTGCAACTAATGCAGGGACAGCCCATCGAAGCGCCCCTGGGTGGCCAGTGCTTTTTGCAGGGGGAGACGATCCACATCCATTGGCAACTGGCTTCTATTGGCGCGGAGGCCATCCACAAATATCCGCATTTGCTTGCTAGCCAATCCTTTTTTTTGGACGGAATTGCCTATGAAGCGACGCTGTCCGAAGAGCGGGAAACATACCTTGCCATCGGTGCCCAGGATACCGGCGAGCTGAGCTTTATCTACCAAGTCGAGGATCTGGCACAGGCCGAAATACAAATCGTCTCCGTGTTTTCACAAGCGGATCTGTTCATTCAGGGGCAAGGCGCAAAGGGGCCTAGATTTTTGTTCTGTGCCTATCAGCAGGGTCGGTACTGCGTCTTGTTGGATGAATATGCGCGTGCCGAGCTGGATGGCAAAAGCCTGACGGTATACCAGGCGCTTTTGGATGCGTTAGGACATGAGCGGCGCACGACATACCAATACCAGAATGATAGCTGGCAACGCCAGAGCGAAGAGATTTTGCCGGTGCCTCTTGCAGAGAGAGTATTGCTGCCCCCGGATAAAATGGCGGAGGCGTTTGCACAGGCAGTTTTGTACCGCAATCAAGAAGAAATGCGGTGGTGCTTGGTTCCAGAATGGGCATCAGAGCTCTCCTTGGATGAAGCGGCTGCATTTTTAGGCCCTTTTGATTTTGTGTATGAGACGCAAGTACGAAAAGAAGAGCAAATAGTTTTGCTCTTAGCGGCCAAACTATTTGAGGACGCCTTTGTTCTCCATGATTTCCGCTGCACCTTTGAACAGGGACGCATGGCCAACATCGAGACGGACTGAGGTTGCGGACAAAGGGCGCCTGTGCTACAATACTCTGAAATCAAGGAGGCAACTGTTTAATGTTTTTCCCCTATTATTTTGATAGAACCATTCTCTTAGTTCTGGTGGGGATGGCAATCGTGGGCTGGGCCCAATGGCGTGTCAGCCATGTCTATAAGAAAAACCAGGCACTGTATACGCAAAAAGGAGAGACGGGCGCGCAGATTGCCCGGCGCCTTTTGGATAACGCTGGCCTTCACGACGTTCCCATCGAAGTGATCGGCGGTAGAATGTCCGATCATTATGATCCGCGCAGCCGGGTGCTGCGATTGTCGCAAGAGGTCGCCTCGCGAGCCACGGCCGCATCCATCGGCATTGCCGCGCATGAAGTCGGACATGCCATCCAGCATGCGCAGCGCTATGTACCGCTTTCCATGCGCAATGCCATTGTGCCGGCGGTAAACCTAGCATCCAGCTTATCCATCCCGCTGCTGATACTGGGCTTTGTGATGGAGCTCGGCGGCCTGGTTACGGCAGCGCTGATCTTATATGCATCCGTCATTGTGTTTCAGATCATTACGCTGCCGGTGGAGCTCAACGCATCCAGCCGGGCCAAGGAGCTGATTTATCAAATGGGCGGTTATACGCAGGAGGAGCAAAATGGCGTCAGCCAGATGCTCAGCGCTGCCGCTATGACCTATTTGGCTTCCACATTTTTGGCGCTGCTGCAATTTTTAAGATTGCTGCTGATTACACGAAATAGGGACTAAAAAAGACCCGAAAGGGTCTTTTTTTACATTAAAAACAACGCGAACAGCACCGTCCAAGCGCCGGCGATGCCAATGGAAAGACCGCTCATGGCTCCCTGTACCTCTCCAATTTCCAGGGCCTTGGAAGTGCCGACTGCGTGGCTGGACGTTCCAATGGCAATCCCTTGCGCGACGGGATCCTCGATTTTCAGCCACTTGATAAGATAAGGAGCTAAGATGGCGCCGGGTACGCCTGTCATCATCACAATGACTACCGTAATGGCAGTGATGCCGCCGGCCTGTTCACACAAGGCCACGGCGATGGGCGTTGTCACGGATTTTGGCATAAGCGAAACCGTTACTTGCTGATCCAGGCCAAACAGATGGCATAAAAGGAGGGTCATGAGCATGGAGGTAAGCGCGCCGATACCTGTTCCCAAAAGAACGGGAAGCCAATTCTTTTTCAGTACCTCCCGTTGCCGGTAAATGGAAAGGGCCAAAGAGGCTGTAGCTGCCGGCAAAAACATGGAGATGATATTGCCCCCTTGTTCATAATAGGAAAGAGGAACACCAGTTAGCGACAAAAAGCCGATGACGCAGCATAGCGCAATAAGCAACGGATGCAAAATCAATAGGCCGGTTTTTTTATGAATGAATACGCCAAAGGCATAAGCAGCCAGGGAGAGAAAGATGCCAAACAATGGCGTGTCAAGAAGGGCTATCATGGCAAGCCTCCTTTCTTTTGCGCTGCCAGGCCATCAGAGCTTTTAGGCTCAGCGCAGTTACGGTAAAGGTGACGATGGTCACAACAATCCCGATGAAAACGATCTCAAAGAGATACATTTGCAACAAAGGCCATACATCCATTACCATGACAAGGCTGGGCAAAAAGAGAATGCCCATGTTTTCCAGCAAATAATCGCCCACAGGCTGTACCTGCCGCTGCTTTAATACGCCCAATAGCAGCAACAAAAGCAACAGGGCCATGCTGATGACGCTGCCCGGAATTGGGATCGGCAGATACGTAGAGACTACATCCCCGATCCAGCACAAAAAGAACAGAAGGGCTAAGGATTGTAAGACTTTCATTTCCTTTTCTTCCCATCTGTCAGAGATGGCGTGCCATACTCGGGATAAATCCGGTACTGATTGTTCAATGCAAGAAAGCAAGCGTTGAACATGGCGATGACCCAGGTCATCACAAATAAGGTGACTACGCTCATCAGCTGGACAATCATTGCGATGTTGAACAATGAAAACCGGATACCGATGGCATAAACGATATAGGCTATGATATAAACCGTTTGGCTGATCCAAAGCCAACGCCAGCGTGACCATATGATCGGCTCTACCTGGGCATTTTGGCCGGTTTGCCGCGAAATGATGGCGGTGGACTTGCATAGCGCGCGGATGTACAGCACATACAGCACTGTGCCGCCGATGCTCATGATGACAAGCAACCACCATGGGTACATATGCTGGGTAAAGATAAACCAAAGGGTGATGCCAAGATCGATCAACGAAAAGGCCATGCAAGCCCAGCACCAGTTCCAGGGAGCACGATAGCATAGATCCGTTTTACAGAGATGATATAGCCCATAAATCATAACAATGAATTTCCCAAAGGAAATGATGAGGTTTATCGTGCCGGTAAATAAGAAAGCGGCCAGCCCCAACAACATGCCGTAATAGATAAACTTCAGCCCACGCATATCCAGCGGATGTTCATACGATTGCTCCAAATCAGCTCAATCCTTTTTATTGTGATGGTAAGTATTGTATCATAAGAAAACAAAAAAGGAGAGGATTTCCTCTCCTTTTTATTGTATTTTACATGAACAGCGGGGCGAACACCAACGCTACGATGCTCATCAACTTGATGAGGATGTTCATAGCCGGGCCGGAAGTATCCTTGAACGGATCGCCGACGGTATCGCCGATGACAGCCGCCTTGTGTGCTTCAGAGCCCTTGCCGCCATGCGCACCGGATTCAATGTATTTCTTGGCATTGTCCCAAGCGCCGCCCGCATTGGCCATCTGAATGGCAACCAATACGCCAGTCAGCGTCGAACCGACCAGCAAACCGGCCAGAGAGGCAGGCCCAAGCAGAACGCCCAACAGAATCGGAGCAATGATGGCAATGGCGCCGGGGAGGATCATCTCACGGAGTGCGGCACGGGTAGAAATATCTACACAAGCGCTGTAATCCGGTTTATCGGTTCCCTCCATGATGCCGGGCTTTTCACGGAACTGGCGGCGAACCTCCTCGATCATCTTGTTGGCAGCCTTGCTGACGGAATCGATGGTGAGCGCAGCAAACAGGAAGCTTAGCATACCGCCCACGAACAGGCCCACGATCACGGTCGGATCCAAAAAGTCTACCACAGACAACCCAGTTGTGGTTGCATAGCTGGAGAACAAAGCCAGCGCCGTCAAAGCAGCAGACCCAATGGAGAAGCCCTTGCCGATGGCAGCGGTGGTGTTGCCTACGGAATCGAGGTGGTCGGTAATTTCGCGGATCTCATCCGGCAACTCGCTCATTTCCGCAATACCGCCTGCATTGTCCGCAACCGGGCCGTAGGCGTCGACGGCAATGGTGATGCCGACGGTAGAGAGCATGCCGACAGCCGCCAGCGCTACGCCGTACAAGCCGGCAAACTCACTGGAAACATAAACGGCGATGGCAATGATCAAAACTGGAACCACAACGGATTTCAAACCAATGGCATAGCCGGACAGGATCGTCGTAGCCGGGCCGGTTTCGCTCTGCTCGCCAATGCGTTTGACAGGTTTATAATCCGCGGAGGTGTAATATTCCGTTGCAACGCCGATGACCAAACCGGACACGACGCCGGAGATAATGGCATAGAACAGATTCAGGTCTACATTCTGGCACAGGAAAAACGAAGCAACGATCATCAGCGCACTGGACAGATACGTGCCCATGTTCAGCGAACGCTGCGGGTTGGTGCCGCCAACAAGCTTTACAAACAGAATGCCGATGATGGAGCTGGCGATACCAGCGGCCACCAGCAGAAGCGTCAGCGAAATGCCGGTAGATTTGATGGCAATATACCCCAGCATCATCGCAGAAATGATAGCGCCTACATAGCTTTCAAACAGGTCAGCGCCCATGCCGGCTACGTCGCCGACGTTATCACCGACGTTGTCTGCAATTACGGCCGGGTTGCGCGGATCATCTTCCGGAATGCCAGCTTCTACCTTACCGACCAAATCGGCCCCCACGTCAGCGGCTTTGGTGTAAATACCGCCGCCAACACGGCAGAACAGCGCGATGGAACTAGCGCCGAAAGAGAATCCCATGATGATATCCGTATCCTGGAAAATCATGTATAGCGCCGTCAGGCCCAAAGCGCCCAGGCCGACAACCGCCAAGCCCAACACAGCGCCGCCGGAAAACGCTACATCCAACGCAGCCTTTAGGCCCTTGGAAGCGCTTTGTGCGGTACGCACGTTGCTCTTGGTCGCGGATTTCATCCCAAAGAAACCGGCTGCGATGGAAAACAGAGCGCCGACGACAAAACATACGGCCGTTTCCCAGCCAAGCCCTGCGATGAGAAGAACGGCGAACATCACAACGATGAACACAGCCAAAATGCTGTACTGACGGCGCAGATACGCCATCGCGCCTTCGCTGATATAGCCAGCGATCTCTTCCATCCGCGGGTTGGTCACTTTGATGGATGCGTTGCGCAGGTATAGGCCGAGCGCCAGAATCAGCGCCAGCACTGCACAACCGATTACAATTACGTAATCTGTCAAAATACTCACCTCACGTAAATTTTTACGGCAATGCCGCAAGAAACATAATAAACTGGATTGGTATATCATACATAATTTCTTATGGTTTGTCCACATTTAAGACAAAAATTGATGCTATAAACGCTTATCAAAATACAATGTATCCAGATCTCGGCCAAATTTTGTTGCGTCAAAGGTTTTTTGGCCTGCGTAGATGTACCCCAGCGCAGTAAACGCAGCCTGCGACGTTTTGTTTTCCGTGCAGATGGTGGCGCGTATCTTGGGATAGCCGTAGGCGCGCGCCATTTCCTCTCCATGTAGGATCAGCTGCCGGCCGTATCCCCTGCCGGTATGCTGGGGCAGCAAGTACACTGCGATGGTGCAAAAACGACGCACCAGTGAAAAGGCCGGCGAAATATGCACATAACCGATGACATACGACCCCAGGGTTCCTACCGCCGAAAGGTGCCCCTTGCCGGTAAATAAGCGCTCCATATATTCTGGCGTAGGGGCCTTACTATAATAGGTATATACTGTATTCAATGCATAGTAACCATACAGCGAGGCCAGGGGCTCATAGTCGTCCTGGCACACGGGACGGATCACCATGGAAGAGTTCATTGCAAGCTGTCTTCCTTTCCCTGGTCGCTTTACGCCGCGCGGCCTTTCAAAACCGTATTATTATACCATGAAATGGCCGCGGATACCAACCTCGGTGCATTGACAGGCTATATGTCGGCTGGGTATAATCATTATTACGAAAAAAACTGAATTTCAGTGGGGATAGAGAGGGAAATACGATGAAACAGCTGACCAGTGAACAACTGCGCACCATGTATCTAGAATTTTTCAAAAGCAAAGGGCATGCTCTGATTCCGGGCGCTAGCCTGATCCCGGAGAACGACCCGACGGTGCTTTTCACCACTGCCGGCATGCACCCGCTGGTGCCATACCTGCTGGGAGCCAAGCACCCCATGGGCACCAGGCTGACGGACGTGCAAAAGTGTGTACGCACCGGGGATATCGACGAAGTGGGCGACAATTCGCACTGCACCTTTTTTGAGATGCTCGGCAACTGGTCGCTGGGAGATTACTTTAAAAAGGAAGCCATTGAATGGTCTTGGGAATTTTTGACCAGCCCGGATTATTTGGGATTGGACCCGGAGCATCTGGCTGTTTCGGTTTTTGCAGGCGATGAGCATGCGCCGCGTGATGAGGAATCCTATGAGCATTGGCGCCGGATGGGCCTGCCGGATGACCGTATATTCTTCCTGCCGAAAGAGAATAACTGGTGGGGGCCGGCCGGTATCACAGGCCCCTGCGGCCCGGATACCGAGATGTTCCTGATTACCGATAAAGAGCCCTGCGGCCCGGATTGTTCGCCGGCTTGCGACTGTGGGCGCTATTTGGAAATTTGGAACGATGTATTTATGGAATACAATAAACAGGCGGATGGCAGCTACCTGCCGTTGGAGCAGAAAAACGTGGATACTGGCATGGGCCTGGATCGCACCATTGCCGTGCTGCAAGGCGCGCCTTGTGTGTATGAATCGGATGTTTTCCGCCCGATCATTGCCAAAATCGAGGCGTTGTCCGGTCGCAAATATGAAGAAGGCGGCGAAGTGCAGCGGGCCATTCGCATCATCGCCGATCATATCCGCTGCGCTACCTTTATCATGGGCGATGACAAAGGCATGGCGCCCAGCAATGTGGACCAAGGCTATGTGTTGCGCCGTTTGATTCGCCGTGCCGTGCGGTTCGGCATGCAGATCGGCATGCCGGAGCACGCTCTGGAAGAGGTGGCCAAATCCGTCATTGAAAAATACAAGGATGCGTATCCGGAACTCGTGCGCAACCAGGCTTTTGTGCTTACAGAGCTCAACCGCGAAGAGGCCAAATTTGCCAAGACGCTAAAGCAGGGTACCAAGGAATTTGAAAAACTGGTACGCCAACTGGAAGGCAAGACAACGCAGATCGATGGCGCGCAGGCGTTCCATCTATATGATACCTTTGGATTCCCCATTGAGCTGACCGTAGAAATGGCGGCGGAAAAGGGCTATGCCGTAGATGAAAAAGGCTTTGAAGAGAAGTTTGCAGAGCACAAGAAAAAATCGCAGGCCGGCTCTACCCAGCGCTTTAAGGGCGGCCTTGCGGATACGACGGAGGCTTCGGCACAGCTGCATACGGCAACCCATCTGCTGCTGGCCTCTCTGCGCAAGCTGCTGGGAGACGATATCTATCAGCGCGGCAGTAACATTACGGCGGAGCGTTTGCGCTTTGACTTTAACTTTGGCCGTAAGGTGACAAGAGAAGAGCTGAATCAAATCGAGGAAATGGTCAACGATGCCATTCGTCGCGATCTACCCATAACCTGTGAAGAAATGACGGTGGACGAGGCCAGGGCGCAGGGGGCGCTGGGCATCTTCAATGATAAATACGGCGAGCGCGTCAAGGTATACACCATCGGCGATGTCAGCAAGGAGATCTGCGGCGGTCCGCATGCCGGACGCACCAGCGAATTGGGGCGGTTTAAGATCAAAAAGGAGGAGAGCTCCTCTTCCGGAGTGCGCCGTATCAAGGCTGTTTTGATTCATGAATAAAGCAAGGCGGGAAAAGGACCTGATTCAGGTCCTTTTTTGCTTGTATAAAATGGAAAAATTGGATATGCTAAACACAGAGTGCCAAGGGGAGGGGGAGGCGTATGAAAACATTAAGCGCTTTCGATATTATTGGGCCAAGGATGATGGGCCCCAGCAGCTCTCACACGGCTGGGGCTGCGCGGCTGGCGAAGATTGCGGGCCGTATCGGCGGGCCGGAGGTCCGTTCGGTCGTATTTACGCTCTATGGCTCTTTTGCACAGACATACAAAGGCCATGGTACGGATAAGGCGCTGGTGGCCGGCATCTTGGGCATGGAACCGGATGACGAACGCTTGCCGGATTCCTTTGCCATCGCCCAGCAGGCGGGACTAGAGATCCGCTGGATATTGTCGGAGGAAACTAAGCCACACCCCAACACCGTGCGCATTGAAACGAGCAACCGAGGCGGAAAGAGCTCCTCCGTCGTGGGGGAGTCCATCGGCGGGGGGAATCTTGTAATCACAAACATCAACGGTGTAGAGGTAGAGATTACCGGAGAATACCCGACGATGATCGTGGACCATACCGACGAACCCGGCGTGGTGGGCAGCGTTACCCGTGTTTTGGGGGAATGCAGCATCAATATCGCGTTTATGCGGGTGTTCCGTAAAGAACGCGGCGGTAGGGCCTATATGGTCATCGAAACCGATGATCGGGTGAATACGGCAGTGCTGAGCAATGTCAAAGATGCGCACAAGGCCATCGAACAGGTGACCATGGTATAAGGAGAGAACAAGGATGATAGAACTGCTGCGGGGCAGCGAGGTGCTTCGGATCTGTAAGGAAAAGAAACAGACCATTGGCGCCATGATGCTGGAAAGAGAGACGGAGTTACAGGGCAAGAGCAAGCAGGTGCTGTTGGCGGATATGCAGCAACAGCTGACCACCATGCGCCTGGCGATCAAGCGTGGGCTGGATCAGCCGCAGCGTTCTTTGGGCGGCTTGGTAGGAGGGGAGGCAGCAAGGCTATATTCTGCAGCGCAGACGCCTTCCTTTTCCGGGAAAAATATGCTGCTGGGTGCAGCGATGGCAATGGCTACGGTAGAAGTCAATGCCTGTATGGGGCGCATCGTAGCTGCGCCGACGGCAGGTGCCAGCGGCATTCTGCCGGGCGTGCTGCTTGCGGCCCAGCAAACCCATGGCTATGAGGATGACGAGCTGATTATGGCATTGTTTTGCGCCTCGGCCATAGGTGCGCTCATCGCGACAAACGCCTCTATTTCGGGGGCGCAGGGTGGCTGCCAGGCAGAGACGGGCGCGGCCGCTGCGATGGCTGCTGCTGCGCTGGTGGAATTGGCAAAGGGAACGCCGGCGCAGTGCCTGACAGCTGCGGCCATTGCGTTGCAAAATGTCATGGGGCTGGTGTGCGATCCCGTAGCTGGGCTGGTTGAAGTACCGTGCGTAAAACGCAATGCCATCGGCGCTGCCAATGCGCAGCTTAGCGCGGACTTGGCGCTTTGCGGGGCGGATGAAGTGATCCCCTTTGACGAGACGGTGCAGGCAGCTAAGCATGTAGGGGAGTCGCTGCCGTTTTCCCTTAAAGAAAGCGCCCAGGGAGGGCTGGCGGTAACGCCTACGGGAAGGTGTATTCGGCAGCGAATTTTTGGCGCGCAACAAGAAGAATGAGATAAAAGGAGGCTGGGCCTTCTTTTTTTGTTGCAATACTGTGTAATACACAGTATAATGTGATAAACAATATGGGGTGATGAGATGGGCAAAGAGGAAACCCTGGCTGGCCTTTTGATGGAACTGAGGCGGGGTACAATCGTGCTGTGCGTGTTAAGCCAGCTCAAACAGCCGCGATACGGCTATGATCTTGTCAAGATCTTAGGCAGGCACCATATGCCGGTAGAGGCCAATACGCTGTATCCGCTTTTGCGCAGGCTGGAAGGGCAGGGCCTTTTGCAGAGCAGCTGGGAAACCGGAGGCGCAAAGCCGAGAAAGTATTATCGCCGGACGCCGATGGGCGATGAGGTGCTCTCCGCCTTAACGCGCCATTGGAAACGGACGGCGGAAAGCGTCGATGATCTATTGGAGGAGGATGATGATGCACCAGGACATGATTGAACGATATATTTATGCCGTTACCAAAACTTTGCCGGCCCGCATGCGGGAGGATGTGGAAAAGGAACTGCATAGCCTGATTTCAGATATGTTGGAGGAGCGCTGCCAGGATATGCCGCCCACTGAGCATGATGTGCTCGTTGTGCTGACGGAGCTGGGCCGTCCGGCAGAATTGGCGGCCAAATACCGCCCGGAACGCGCTTCTTATCTCATTGGGCCAGGCTATTATGCGGCGTATAAATTTTTACTTGGCCTTGTACTAGCGGCAGTGGCCTTTGGGCTGGCGGTAGCATCTGTGATCACTGCCTGCGCTGCCGCCCAGCCCTGGTATCTTGCATTGGGACAGTACTTGGCGCAGACTTTTCAAGCGTTGCTTTGCAGCTTTGGAGGAATCACCCTGGCTTTTGCCGTTTTGGAGCGCAAGGGCGTACGTATGAACCTAGGAGAACAAGATATTGCGCACCTGCCGCCGGTGCCTAAAAAGCAGGAGCGTATTCCCAAAGCGGAGCCTATCGTCGGCATTGTATTCTGCATCCTTTTTGCGTTTGTCTTTTTGGCAGTGCCGCAGGTAATTGGTGTATACTTTGAACAAGGACAATGGATGCCGATCTTCAATGTCCCAAAAATACAGGCGGCTTGGCCTCTTATTGTCGCGTTCACGGTGCTGGGCGTGCTGCGGGAAAGCGTAAAGCTGTACGAAGGCCGATATACCAAACGTCTGGCTGCCGTTTCCGCGGCCACAAACCTACTTTCCGCGGGATTGTCCTGTGCCTTTTTGCTGGGCAGTTCTATTCTGAACCCGCAGTTTCTCTTGTATATACAAGGCTTGTTCAGCGGGGATGCAGCGTTTCTCAGTACGGTCTTTGGGCAGATCAATTTGATTTTTTTGGCTGTGATCCTCTTTGCGCTTTGTCTGGATACGGTGGTAACCGCGTATAAGGCATTCAAGTATGACAGCCGGGAGCAAAGAAAATGATTCGAGAGGCAAGAACGGGCGATGTAGATCGTCTGATGGAAATTTGGCTGGCAAGCAATCTGGAGGCGCATGCTTTCATTGATGCACAGTATTGGCGCCGGCATGCCGACACCACCAAGCGTGCGCTGGGGCAAATGGGCGCTGCTGTTACGGTGCTGGTGTATGAAAATGCGCTGGGCATACGCGGCTTTCTAGGTCTTAGCGCTGGGTATATAGAAGGCATTTTCGTAGACAAAGCAGACAGAGGGCATGGCATCGGTAAGCAGCTGTTGGCGACGGCCAAGGGTCTGCGCCAAGCACTGACGCTGCATGTGTACCAAAAAAACGCTGATGCCAAGCGCTTTTATCTAAGAGAAGGATTTTGGGTGCAAAGCACGCAAATAGACCCGTACACCGGCGAAATGGAATGTGAGATGCGCTGGGAAAAACGATAAAAAACACGGACAAAAGTCCGTGTTTTCTTTTATACAGAAAGGCCCTGTACGGCAAACAGGCTGCGCAAACGTATTTTGGCCGTGCCGGTATTGGTGATCTCGTCAATTTTAATCTGCGTATAGATCTTGCCGGCCTGCTCGATGATAGAGCGCGTTTCGTCCGTGGTGATAGCGTCTACCCCGCAGCCGAAGGAGACAAGCTGTACCAGGTTGATGTTTAGGTCCTTTGGATCGCACTGTGCCACGAACTTTGCCGCAGAATACAATCTGGCATGGTAGGTCCATTGGTTGAGCACACCAGTTTTGAATTTCGGAATGTCGTGGCAAACGCTATCCTCGGAAAGCACAATTGCGCCTAGATCGCAGATCAGCCGGTCTATGCCGTGGTTTACTTCCGGATCGATGTGGTAGGGGCGGCCGGCCAGCACGATCACTGGCTTATGTTCCCATTTGGCCAGTTGTAGCAGTTCGGCGCCTTTCTGCCGGATGCTTTTCATATGCGCATCATAGGCGGCGTAAGCTTGCTTGGCGGCAGCTTTTACCTGTTTGAGCGTAAAAGGCTTATCAAAATACCGTTGCAGGATGCCGAGAAATCGTGAGGGGAAGGCTTTTGGATGGTGCAGCCCCACGAAATCATCGATGAATACCGTATTTTTCAGGCCCTTTACATTCGCTTTGATGACCTCCGGATAGTAGGCAACCACTGGGCAGTTAAAATGGTTTTCGCCCTTTTTCTCATCTAGGTTGTACGTCATACAGGGATAGAAAATCGCGTCCACCTGTTCGCGCAGCAACGCTTCGATATGCCCGTGTAAAAGCTTGGCAGGAAAGCACACGGTATCCGAAGGAATGGTATGTTCCCCGGATAAAAACAGCTTGCGGGTGGTCACGGGCGATACCACGACATTAAAGCCCAGCGCACGGAACATCGTATACCAAAATGGCAGCAGCTCATACATATTCAGCCCCATGGGCAGGCCGATGGTAGGCTTGCCTGGTTCGCGCTTATTCTCGCGGTATTGCATAAGCAGCTTGTTTTTATACTCATAGATGGTATGGCGAATGGGGGGATGGGGCAGATGCAAAGGCCTTTCACAACGGTTGCCGGCAATAAACTTGCGCCCGTCCTCAAAGGTATTGATGGTCAGTTGGCAGTGGTTGCTGCATCCGCCGCACGTTACCGCTTTCACAGTATGGGTAAACGCCTTGAGCGATGCGGCGTCCGCAATTTGGCTGTCGCTGCGGCCGTTGGTCTGTGAAAGCGCATACAGCGCAGCGCCGTATGCCCCCATCAGCCCGGCGGCATGAGGGCGGATTACCTCCCGGCCAATTTCCTTTTCAAAGGCGCGCAGCACAGCGTCGTTCAAAAACGTGCCGCCCTGTACCACGATGTTTTGGCCCAGCGCATCCGGCGTAGCACACCGGATGACCTTATACAGCGCATTTTTTACAACGCTGATGGAAAGCCCGGCAGAAATATTTTCCACGGAAGCGCCGTCCTTTTGTGCCTGCTTGACGGAGCTGTTCATAAACACTGTGCATCGCGTACCGAGATCAACTGGCTTTTTTGCCAAAAGCCCGAGCTTGGCAAATTCCTCCATGGAATAGCCCATTACCTCCGCAAAGGTCTGCAAAAACGAGCCGCAGCCGGAGGAACAGGCCTCGTTTAAGAATAAATTGTCGATGGTACCGTTGTGGATCTTAAAACACTTGATATCCTGGCCGCCGACGTCGATGATAAAATCCACATTTGGCTGAAACTTTTTGGCAGCCAGGTAATGCGCGATGGTTTCTACAATGCCGTAATCCAAACCAAACGCATGCTTGATGATGTCTTCTCCATATCCCGTCACCGCGGCCGCCGCGATGTGGATCTTGGGATAATCGGCGTAAAGCTGCTGCAAATATTCCTTGACGATGGGCACGGGGTTGCCGCTGTTGGTACGGTAAAAGGGGCGGAACAGGTGGCCGTTCCTATCGCACAGCACGGCCTTGATGGTCGTAGAGCCGGCGTCAATGCCCAAAAACATATCCTCTGCTGGTGCTTCCAGCGTGCAAATATGGTCGGAATCATGCGCATGCCGCGCCTGAAAGGCTTGGTACTCCTCTTGGGAGGCAAACAGAGGCTCGCTGCTGGCATAGCTTGTAGAGGACGCATATTGGGAAACCTTGTCCGCCAGGGCGGAAAGCTCATAACACTGACCTGCATCGGAGAAAGCCGCGCCCAGCGCAACAAAAAGTAGAGAATTGTCCGGCAAAACGCCGGAAGTGCCCAGCACATGGTCAAAACTATCGCGAAGTTCAGAAAAAAAGGTAAGCGGGCCGCCCAGATACAAGATATGGCCGGCAATTTCGCGTCCTTGTGCCAATCCGCCGATGGTCTGGTTGACCACGGCATAAAATATGCTGGCCGCCACATCTTCCAGCCGCGCTCCCTGATTGATGAGCGGTTGGATGTCGGATTTTGCAAATACCCCGCAGCGCGAAGCGATGGTATACACTTTTTCGTGACCCTTGGATAGTTCGTTAAGCCGGTCCGTCGATACGTTCATCAGCGTGGCCATTTGGTCGATAAAAGCGCCTGTGCCGCCTGCGCAGCTGCCATTCATGCGTACTTCCAGCCCATCTGTCAAAAACAGGATCTTGGCGTCCTCCCCTCCAAGCTCGATGACCACGTCCGTTTCAGGCGCATATTGGCTAACGGCGATTTTGGTGGCGTAGACCTCCTGTACAAAAGGGATGCCCAAATCTTGCGCCATCCCCATGCCCGCAGAGCCGGAGATAGAAACGAGATAGGTGCCCTCCCCTTCCTTGGCCGCGATCTCGCGCAATAGCTCGGCTGTCTTTTGGGAAATTTGCGACAGATGGCGCCGGTAGGTAGAAAATAAGAGGGTATTGTCCTCGCCCAAAACCACGCACTTGATGGTGGTAGATCCGATGTCCAATCCTATTCTTTTCATAAGACTTTTAGATTCACTTCCATTTCAAAAGGCCGTCAGAGGGACTCCCTCGCAACGGCCAGCATCAGCTTGATGCGGTTTTCTTGGTTTACCTTGGTAGCGCCGGCATCATAGTCAATGGGTGCGATGTTGGCGTTTGGATAGCGGTTTTTTATGTTACGGATCACGCCCTTGCCGACGATGTGGTTGGGCAGGCAGCCAAACGGCTGGGCACAGACAATGTTTTGGTAGCCATTTTCGATCAATTCGCACATCTCGGCGGGCAACAGCCAGCCTTCCCCCATCTTAACGCCTTTGCTGATGACTGTTTCCGCCAATGCTTTTACATGGGGAAACGAAGCAGGCGTGATAAACTCGTCATACGCAGACAACACGCTGCGCAATTTATTTTGCAGGCCGTTTAGAATGCGCTCCATAAACACGCCCAAGTATTTCCAAAACCGGCTGCCGCCATAGAGCTCCCAGTCGATGAGTTTACCGGAAGCGCAATAATACACAAACCCCAAAACGCCGGGCACCATATATTCACAGCCTTGAGAAAAGAGAAATTCTTCCAGATCGTTGTTGCCAAAGGGCGCATATTTCACATAGATCTCGCCAACAATGCCCACCTTGATCTTTTTTCCGAGGTTTTCTCTATGGCATGAAAATCAGCGGCCATGGCTTTTAAGTTTTTTGTGATGCTGCGTCCTGTCAGCCCCCTATTGCGCTTAAACTGGGAGACTAAACGCTCCGTCCATGTCTCTACCAACTGCTGTGTTTGGCCGTGGTGTACCTCGTAGGGCCGAACCTGGTTTTTTAGCTGCATCAGCATATCTCCGTATACCAGGGAAATACACCCTTTATACAGCAACAGAGGCGTTATCTTAAATCCGCTGTATTTTTCCATACCGCCAAAACTTAAGGAGATCACAGGTACATAGCCCAGCCCCATATCCACCAACGCTTTTTTTAGCAGCTTGATGTAATTGGAGGCACGGCAGCCGCCACCGGTCTGAAAGTGCATCAGCGCTACCTTGTGAGGATCGTAATCCCCGCTGGTCAGCGCATACAGCAGCTGGCCGCAGGAACAGATGGCAGGATAACACATATCGTTATGAATATGCCGTAGGCCTTCATCCAGCACTTTTTGCCCGGTGTAATGCAATACCTCCACCTGGTAGCCATACATGCGCAGCACTTCGGTCAAAAGGCTCATATGCACTGGAAAAATATCTGGAACCAAAATCACATGGTCCTTTTTCATTTCCTTTGTAAAATCTACAAATTCTTTTTGTGTGTTCACGCCTTTTACTCTTTCTAATTCTAACGATAAAAATATGTTAGTCGTACTAAACCTAGGAGCAGCGCACCGCATACAAAGAGCGGGTACTCCCGGCTGCTTAGCAGGTTCGACAAATTTTGACAAGCCTGCATTTGCCACATTATAAAAATATAAGGAGCATCATGCAAGCTTTGTTCATTAAAAAAACAATCTTCGGAAGTCAAGGCCAAGCCATCGCTTCCCAGGATTGCATACACCATAATTCTATATAATTTCGACAAAAATCGCAAGCCATTCTCATAGATGAGAAGATTTGGCATAAAAAAAACGGCAAAAGCCGTTTTTATGATGAGGGAAGAGGCACAGGCGTCTCAGGATCCCAGGGATAGTAAATGGCGGAAAACCCAAAGGAACGAAGCTGATCCGCAGCGATCTCAAACCCCACGTTCAGGTCTTTGACAGTATGCGCATCGCTGGAAAGACAAAGCTTTTCCCCGCCGTAATGCTTAAAGCGCTGAAGAAAGAAGGGGCCGGGCAGACAGGTTTTGGAGGGCTTTGCCAGCCCAGAGGTATTCACTTCGATGATCTTTCCGCTGCGCGCCGCCGCCAAGGCGATTTCATCTTCCAGATCTTCGATCTGCGCTTTGGCATACTGTAATAAAAAGTAATCGGAGGGATAGTTGCGCCGGTAAATGCCGATGTGTGCAATGGCGTCAAACTCCGGCACGTTGAGCGATTGACGCACAGCTCGGTAATATTGCTCCATCATCCAGGAAAAAGCAAACCCGGTCTCCAGATTGGTCCAATAATCGCGCGTGATCCACAATCCGCCAAAGGTATGGGTGCTCGCAATGATATAGTCGTACCGCTGGGCTTGGACACCCTGCATGCAGACCTCATGCCATTGCTTTTCATAGGTAAGCTCGATGCCGCGGTACAGGCGGTATCCTTTGGCGCGGCCCTCTTCAATTTTTTGCCGGTAGGCTTTGTTGTCAAAAGCTTTGCGCTCATATCCGGGATATTGGAGGCGGTACGCCTCGATGCCAGGATGCCAGTGATCGGCAAAACCAATGCCCCGGGCCGTGCCATCTTCCAGCAACGCCCAGTATGCCTCCATCGGGCACTGAGAATCGTCGGACAGGGAGGTGTGTACATGGGCGTCTATCAGAGAAAAACGATCCATTTACTGGCCCTCCTCATCCAGCGCGTCCAACAACGCCTGCATTTCCTCGCGGGTACCGATGGTGATGCGAAGATAGCCGGAGATGCGTGGCTTGTCAAAGTGCCGTACCAGCACTTGGCGTGCTCTCAACTTGGCAAAGCACCCCTTTCCATCCCCGTCTGGCGGGCTGGCGAATACGAAATTGGCTTGCGAGGGAAGTACGGTAAAGCCGCGATCGCGCAGTTCTTGGCAAAACCAAGTGCGGGTGGCTTGTATTTCTTCGCAGCGCGCCTGGGTATACGCAGCGTCCTCGATGGCTGCCTGGGCGCCGGCTTGGGCAAGCTGGTCAACGGGATAGCTGTTAAAGCTGTCTTTTACGCTGGTCAAGGCATGGATCAGCTGCCGGTTTCCCAGCGCATAGCCGACGCGAAGCCCTGCCAGCGCGTGCGATTTGCTCAGCGTGCGCACGACCAAAAGGTTTTCATACCGCCCGATGAGCGAAGCTGCGCTTTGCGCGCCAAAGGCAACATATGCTTCATCGATCAAAACCAGGCACTGTGGGTTGGTATGTAAAATTTGCTCGATCTCAGACAGCGTTAACGCAATGCCGGTGGGCGCATTGGGATTGGGGATCAAAATGCCTCCGGCGGCGCCTTGGCAAAAGGCCGGCAGGTCTATGCAAAAATCGGCGGTCAACGGAATTTTTTGCACGGCAACGCCGAATAGCTGGGCATAGACCTCGTAAAAGCTATAGGTAATATCTGCAAACTGCACCGGCTGCGCCTGGCCAGCAAAGAAGGCGGGAAAGCAGAGCCCCAGCACTTCGTCCGAGCCGTTGCCCACAAAGACCTCCTCCACGCTTAACCCTTCGGCTTTGGCGATGGCTTGGCGCAGCGCGTGGCTGGTGGGGTCGGGATATAGGCGGAGATGTTCCATCGCCTGTGCCACTGCCGGCGCTACCCGAGGCGAAGGCGGATATGGGTTTTCGTTGGTGTTGAGCTTGATGATCTTTTGCCTCCCCTTTGGCTGCTCGCCGGGCACGTATGGGGACAGGCGTTTGGCCAAAGGGCTGATAACGGTCTGCTGCATGGAGAACTCCTCCTTGGATAAGCGATGATATATACCTATTATATACCATCACTTTCTTCTTGGCATGGCGGATTGCGCAAAGCAAAATTCCATTTGCTTTTGGTTGCATAGCCAACGAATGCTGCTTTTTTCGGCAAAATGTGAAAAACGCGCACTTTTTTCAAAAAAATGGGAAAACTTCCCGTAGAACAGGGCGGATAACGCTTGACGATTTCTGCACAAGGTTATTATAATGAATGGGATTTGATTGTTAATACTACAATACTACAACCTTAAGGAGGTTCCCCCATATGGCAAAAACATTGACCATTGATGGCAATACCGCTGCCGCGCACGTTGCGTACGCGTTCAGCGATGTAGCTGCCATCTACCCGATTACGCCGTCCTCTCCGATGGCGGAATCTTGTGACGAATGGGCAGCGGCCGGCCGTAAGAATATCTATGGCCAGACGATGAACATCGTTGAGATGCAAAGCGAGGCGGGTGCTGCTGGCGCTGTGCACGGCTCTTTGGTAGCTGGCGCTATGACCACGACCTTTACTGCGTCCCAAGGCTTGCTGCTGATGATCCCCAACATGTACAAGATCGCTGGCGAATTGCTGCCCTGCGTATTCCATGTGAGCGCGCGCGCTCTGGCCACGCAGGCGCTAAACATCTTCGGCGATCAGGCAGACGTGATGGCTTGCCGTCAGACTGGGTTTGCCATGCTGGCCTCTGCTTCCGTTCAGGAAGTTATGGACCTGGCGCTGGTTTCCCATCTGTCCACCATCAAAACCCGTGTGCCGTTTGTGCATTTCTTTGATGGATTCCGTACCTCTCACGAGATCCAAAAGGTAGAGGTCATCGATTATGAAGACATGGCCAAGCTGGCGGATATGGACGCCATCCAGGCGTTCCGTGAACGCGCGATGAATCCGGAACATCCGCATCAGCGTGGTACCGCGCAGAATGCGGACACCTACTTCCAGAACCGCGAGGCTTCCAATAAGTTCTACGATGCGGTACCTGGCGTGGTGCAGGAATGTATGGATCAGGTAGCAGCGCTGACCGGCCGTCAGTATCATCTGTTTGATTATTATGGCGCGCCCGATGCGGAAAACGTGATTGTGATCATGGGTTCCGGCGCAGACGGTGTAGAGGAGACCATGAACTACCTCATTCAGGAACGCGGCCAGAAGATCGGCCTGGTGAAGGTTCGCTTGTACCGCCCGTTTGTGGAAGAGAAGTTCATCGAAGCACTACCCAAGACCGTCAAACGCATTGCGGTTATGGATCGCACCAAAGAGCCGGGTAGCGCAGGCGAACCGCTGCTGCAGGATGTGCAGACTGCTTTGTTCAATGCCAAATTGGATGTTGTATGCATCGGCGGCCGTTACGGCATGGGCAGCAAGGAATTCACGCCTTCGATGATCAACGCCATCTATGAAAACCTGGCGGCGGCAGAGCCGAAGAAACGCTTTACCGTCGGTATTACCGACGATGTGACGGGCTTGTCCTTGGAGGTCAAGGAAAAGATCAATCCGGCGGGCGAAGGAACGTTCCAGGGCATGTTCTACGGCTTGGGTTCCGATGGTACCGTTGGCGCGAACAAAAACTCCATCAAGATCATCGGCGACCATACCGATATGTACGCTCAGGGCTATTTCTTCTACGATTCCAAAAAGTCTGGCGGTATCACGGTCAGCCATCTGCGCTTTGGGCAAAAGCCCATCCAGTCTCCCTATCTGATCGATACGGCAGACTTTGTGGCTTGCCATAACGCTTCTTATATTACCCGTTACGACATGACCGGCGTTCTGCGTGAAGGCGGCACGTTCCTGTTGAACTGCCAGTGGTCTCCGGAAGAGCTGGAGCATCGCTTGCCGGCCAAGGTTAAAAACGATTTGGCAAACAAGAATATCAATTTCTACATCATCGACGGTGTGAAAATTGCTGCTGAAGTAGGCATGGGCGGCCGTATCAATACGGTCATGCAGTCTGCATTCTTCAAGATTGCAAATGTAATTCCGTATGCAGATGCCAATGAATACATGAAGCAAGCGGCCTATAAATCCTACAGCAAGAAGGGCGAAAAGATCGTAAACATGAACTACGCGGCCATCGATGCTGGCGGCGAAGGCGTAGTGAAGGTTGAGATTCCGGAAGCCTGGAAGACCACCACGGAAGGTGCGCCGATGGTTGCCAAATCCGGCGACAAATACTTCGATGAAGTTTTGTATCCGATCGCTTACCTGCATGGCGACGAGCTTCCGGTTTCCACCTTTACCCCCGATGGCGTTGTGCCCACCGGCACCACCAAGTTTGAAAAACGTGGCGTAGCCATCAAGGTACCGGAATGGCAGATGGATAAATGTATCCAGTGTAACCAATGTTCGTTGGTTTGCCCGCACGCTGTTATCCGTCCGGTACTGGTCAAAGAAGAAGACCTCAAGGATGCTCCGGCTGCCTTTGAAGCAAAAGCCGCGATCGGTAAGGACTTTGCAGGATATCAGTTCCGCATGCAGGTTTCCCCGCTGGATTGCACGGGCTGCGGCAACTGCGCAGACGTCTGCCCGGCCAAGGAAAAGGCTTTGATCATGAAGCCGCTGGATTCTCAGATGGAGCAGGCGGAAAACTGGACCTTTGCCCAGAATCTGCCGAAACCGGATATCAAATTCAACCGCAATACGGTCAAGAACAGCCAGTTCTTGCAGCCGCTGTTTGAGTTCTCCGGCGCATGCGCGGGCTGCGGCGAAACACCGTACATCAAGCTCATTACGCAGCTGTTTGGCGACCGTATGATGGTAGCCAACGCTACGGGTTGCTCCTCCATCTACGGCGGTTCTTCTCCGACCTGTCCGTATACCAAGAACGAGAAGGGTCATGGCCCGGCTTGGGCAAACTCCTTGTTCGAAGACAACGCCGAATTTGGCTACGGCATGCGCGTTGCCGCTGCACAGCGTGAAGCGCTTGTTGCTCAGAAGGTAGACGAGGTGCTGGAAAATGGCTGCGCAGACGACCTGAAAGCGGCTTTGGAAAACTGGAAAGCAAGCCGCCACGATGGTTTGGCTTCTCAGGAAGCGGCGGAAGCGGTTAAGGCTTTGTTGCCGGAAGCCATCAAGGCAGATAGCAAGAATGCCGCGGCGCTGAAGGTCATTGAAAACAATGCGGATCAGTTGGTGAAAAAATCCATCTGGTGCTTCGGCGGCGACGGTTGGGCCTACGATATCGGCTACGGCGGCGTAGACCATGTGCTGGCACAGGGCAAAGACATCAACGTCCTGGTTTTGGATACGGAAGTATACTCCAACACGGGCGGCCAGGCCTCTAAATCCAGCCGTACCGGTGCTGTGGCGCAGTTTGCTGCAGCCGGTAAGCGCGTACGCAAAAAGGATCTCGGCCTGATCAGCATGAGCTATGGCTATATCTATGTAGCATCCATTGCCTTGGGCGCCAACCATGCCCAGGCTCTGCAGGCGATTGCGGAGGCAGAAGCGTATCCGGGCCCGTCCCTGATCATCGCGTATGCACCGTGTATCAACCATGGTATCAACATGGGTAAATCTCAGGCAGAAGAGAAGAAAGCGGTAGAGTCCGGCTACTGGCCGTTGTACCGTTACAACCCGCAGCTGGCGGAAGAGGGCAAGAATCCGTTTATTCTGGATTCCAAGGCCCCGACGGCGGATTATCGCGAATTCATCATGGGTGAAAACCGTTACCGTAGCCTGGCGCAGCAGCGTCCGGAATTGGCGGAAGAGTTGTTCACCAAGCAGGAAGAGGAAGCGAAAGATCGCCTCGAATATTACAAGAAACTTACAGAGATGTAAGCGATAAAAAGAGCGCAGCAATGCGCTCTTTTTTTATACCAAAATGAACGGATGGAGCACGGGCATCATACCAATACATAGAAGAAGGAGGGGGAAGCGCATTGGGCAAAAAAAATTATGTCCGCTGCCCGGCCTTGCCTTGGGAAAAAGCCTGCCGTGTCAAAATGCTACAGCGAAGGCTGAGGGCATTTGGGTTATACCATGGAAAATTGGATGGATGCTACGGCACGCGCACGCGAGAGGCAGTTATGCAGTTTCAGCAATGGGCGGGCATTCCGGGGTCTGGGAGGATGAGCCCATGCACTTGGCATGCGTTATTTGGCGCAGGGGCAAAGCTTAGTTCTCAATATACGGCTTTTACACGCAGCCTTTGCCTACGTACGCCCTATATGCAGGGCCTGGATGTATGGATGGTTCAGCAGAAGCTGGCGCGTCAAGGTTTTTTGCAGGCAAGGATCGATGCAAGGTATGGACCGGATACCTTTAGTGCCGTCCGTGCGTTTCAAGCTGCCATGCAGATAGAAATTGATGGTATCGTTGGCCCCGAGACCTGGAATGCATTATTTTAAGGAAAAGGTCTTGGCAAAAAAAGGAATTCTTCGTACAATGAAAGAAAACGGAGGACAGCGCCATGGATGGTATTTTGTTTGATTTGGATGGCACGCTGCTGGATACTTTAGAGGATCTTATGGATAGCGTGAACTATGCTTTACAAACCGAAGGGTTTCCGCAGAGAAGCAAACAAGAGATCCGGGCCTTTGTTGGAAATGGCGTGGCAAACTTGGTACACCGGGCTGTGCCAAAAGGAACGCCGCAGCCGATAGAAGCGCGCTGTTTGGGAACGTTTAGAGCACATTATGCAAACAACATGAATCATAAAACTGCGCCCTATCCAGGGATTATGCCATTGCTGAACGCCTTAAAGCAGCGCGGCATAAAGATGGCAGTCTCTTCCAATAAGTTTGATGCGGCGGTCAAAAAGCTATGTGCCGAGCAGTTTGAAGGGTATATCGATGTGGCCATCGGAGAAAGCGAGACTGTAAAGAAAAAGCCGGCGCCCGATGGCCCGCTGCTAGCGCTGCGCAAATTGGGATGTAGGCGGGAAGATACCCTCTATGTAGGGGATTCCGAAGTGGATGTGGATACGGCTAAAAACACAGGCTTGGCCTGTGTAGGCGTGACCTGGGGCTTTCGAGACAGGGACGTGCTAGAGCAAAAGGGAGCCGAATATATCATCGACCGGCCAGAGGAGTTGCTTCGCCTTATATAAGGCTTTATGGCCAAAGCGCTTTGATGCCGATGGCGATCAGTAGCAACCCGCCCAAAATCGTTGCTTTATTGCCTAGGAAAGAAGCAAAACGTTCGCCAAGCAGCATTGAAATGCCGCAGCAGGCAAAGGTAACGAGCGCGATGATAGGACAGGCCGTACCCAGCGGCACATACGCAGCTCGTAAACTGATGCCCACGGCAAAGGCATCCAGGCTGGTGGCAATGGCCTGTATGCCTCCCTGGCGCCAGGTATACCGCGGAACAGAGACAGCTTCATCCGTTTGATAGAAGACGTCTATAATCATTTTTCCTCCGATAAAACACAGAATGAAAAAAGTGACGAAGCCTGCATAGGTATCAATAAAGGTTGCGAAAATGCCGCTGGCATAGTAGCCTAAAATGGGCATGATACCTTGGAACAGAGCGAAAAGCAAAGGCATGCTTAGTTTTGCTTTCCACTTTAGGTGTGGATAGGCCAGGGTATTGGAAATGGAGACAGCCGCCGCATCCATGCTAAGCCCTAAGCCTAGAAAAAATAATTCTACGGTTCCCATCGTCAGATCCCCTTATAGTGTCTTTGTATATTGTAATAAGCAAAGGGGGCATACATGACAAAAACGATATATTTTCCCATTTGTGGAAAATTCTATCAGGTATGTTTGGATAAAAATCCGATGCTTCGGCATACTAAACTGGAAAGAGACAAGGATATAAGATGTAAGCGGCCGAGCAAATAAAACACAATGGAAAGTAGAGATCGAAAAAAAAATGACTGCTCTTGGTTTTGGGCAGCCCTAGATAGGCCGTTGACCGATGCGCAGCGAAACGCGCTGAGAACGCTGTTTGCACCTGCGGGAAAAGCTGGCGGAAAACAGGAAGATGTTCGGCTGTTGGCGTACGCGCTGCGCGGTTATGTGCTATACCGGCAGTATGGCTTGGCCCCGGGGCGGCTACAATGGCGGACAACAGCGCGCGGAAGGCCCTATTTAGCTGCGCATCCGGAGATAGATTCCAGCCTTTCACATAGCGGTGGCATGGCTGCTTGTGCTGTGGGAAGGCCGTTTGTAGGTGTGGACATACAGAAGATAAAGAGGGCTATTTCCTTGCCCTTAGCGCAGCGTGTATGCACGCATGCAGAAATGCGGTGGTTGTGGCAAAAGGAAGCGGCGCAGCGCGCAGAAGCTTTTGTTGGCCTTTGGGCGCTCAAAGAAAGCTATTTGAAATGGAGCGGAGAAGGATTGTCTCGGAGCATGCGTTCTTTTTCAGCTTATGAAAAACTGCCTGGGAAAGTTGAGACAAGCCTTCAAGGGGTCAGTTTTTCGCTTTGTACCTCTTTGCCAGGCTATCGGGCCGCTCTATGTACCCAAGGACCATGCCTACCAGATATAAAACCAATTTCCCAAGCGCAGGTATTGCAATTTTACGCTGAGAGAAGTAGGAATCAAGCAAAATCCACTTGACAAGGGAAGAAAATATTCCTATAATAAAAATACAATAATAAGAATTGTTATTATTTAGAGCCAAGGCTCAAATTCATAAAGAAAAGAGGAAATGTCATGAAAGAATTAAAGGGTAGTCAGACCGAAGCTAACCTGCTGGCAGCATTTGCGGGCGAGTCCCAAGCGCGCAACAAATACACCTATTACGCGTCTAAGGCCAAGAAAGATGGCTATGAACAGATCGCGGGCCTGTTCCTGGAAACTGCCGAAAACGAAAAGGAACATGCTAAGATCTGGTTTAAGCTCTTGCATGATGGTATGCCGGATACCATGGAAAATCTAAAGGATGCCGCGGCGGGCGAAAATTACGAATGGACTGATATGTATGCGGGCTTTGCAAAGACCGCCAAGGAAGAAGGCTTTGATAAGATTGCCTATCTGTTTGAGGCGGTTGGCAAGATCGAAAAAGAGCATGAGGAACGCTATCTCAAGCTCCTGGCCAACATTGAAAACAACACGGTCTTTGTTCGCGATGGGGAAGTCTATTGGCAGTGCCGCAATTGTGGACACATTCATAAAGGCCTCCAGGCGCCCGAGGTTTGTCCGGTGTGCGAACACCCGAAATCTTTCTTCCAGCTTCCGGCGAAAAATTATTGAGCAATGAAAAAAGCACAGGCCCAATCGCCTGTGCTTTTTTATGGGATTATTCAGTGCGCGTCCATACACGAAGCGGCGGCTGGCCCTGGGCATATCGCTGTATTTCATCAAAGATCATTTCGCTTTGCCAGCGATCCACATCGCAGCTCATGCCAGCCAAATGCGATGTAATCAGCACATTATCCCGGTGCAATAGCGGATGGTTTTCAGGCGCGGGCTCCTGCCACATCACATCCATCGCAGCGCCGGCAATGCGCTTTTCATCCAACGCATCTATCAATGCCTTTTGATCTACAACAGCCGCCCGGGCGGTATTGACAAAAACGGCCGTAGACTTCATCTGTGCAAACCATGAAGCATCGACGATGCCGCGCGTTTCCTCGTTGACCGGAAGATGGATGGAAACGACATCAGACGTGGACAGCGCTTCTGCCAACGATACCTTTTCGCAGCCGCAGCTCTCGATGGTTTCCGCCGAACAATAGGGATCGTAGACCTTGACTTTCATGCCAAAGCCTTCTTTGGCCGTATGTCCTACGCGGCGGCCGATGGCGCCAAAACCAATGAGCCCCAGCGTGCGTCCGTACAGCTCAAAACCCCCGCCAAAATCGCGCATGGGGCTACTGCCATCCGGCATGAACCATACCACATCCTGCTGAGGATCCAACACAAGCACGTTTTCCTTGGCAGGACCAAGATAACGTCCGCTGCGCAGGGCATGCGCATCCGCTGCAATGCGGCGTACTAAGCCAATCAACAGACCAAAGAAAAATTCTGAGACAGAGTTGGCATTGCGCCCCGGCGTGTATACCAGCGGAATCCCGGATTGATGAACGGCCCTCCAGTCTACATTCACCGGCGTACCGCGCCCGCAGCCCAACAGCTTCATACCGCTTTGCTGCCAGGCCTGAATACAGCGAGCCGTTACGACTTCATCGCTGATGTATACGATCTCATGGCCCAGGCACTGGGCGAGCAGCTCTTCCTCTGTAGGCTTTCTGCCCTTCAAGGCCGGACGGCCCACGGTTGTAATGTCGCACAATGCCTTGAGCTCGGAAAGATATGGCTCTGTAACGGCGCTGGACAGCGCCAATTTGATCTTCTGCTTTGCCATCATCCAATCGCCTTTCCATTCATATCCTCCGCCGTCAAGATGACGGGGTCTCCCATTCCCTTTGCCAGGAAATACAGCTGTGCCATGGATTCCATCTCCTCAGCGATATACATGGCCTGTTCGATGGTTTCGGCCCCGGCGATCAATCCATGATTTTGGAGAAGCACGGCCCTATACCCCTGCATTGCTTGATAGGTAATCTCTGCTAGCTCCTCGGTTCCAGGCGGCGCAAATTTGGCGCAGGGAAGTTCGTATGCTCCACAGAGCGATAGCATGAAGTGAACGGCAGGCAACGGCTTACCCAGGCAGGAAGCAGCTGTGGCATACGGAGAATGGGTGTGTACCACTGCATTGATGTCCGTGCGCCCTTTGTAATAGCTGCGATGCATCACATGCTCAATGGAAGGCCGGCGTGTGCCCTCAACCACATGGCCTTCCAAATCGATGACCACAACATCTTCGGCCGTGATTTCGTGGTAATCCATCGAAGAGGGGCTCATCGCGTACAAGCCTTCCTTACGGTTGAAGACGCTGATGTTGCCGGCAGTGCCTGTCGTAAGCCTCTTTTCCAGCATCTTGACGCCATAGGCGCGGACCAATTCCCGTTCTTCTCGTAAAATCATGGAAACGACCTCCTTAAAATATGATGGACGCAGATCATTGCTGCGCGATCAGCTCAACCCCGTTTGGCATGCACAAAATGCGGCTTTGCGGCCCTGTCAGCGCATCTGCCATCTCCAGAGCCTTAGATAGACAAGCAGCATGGCGCAGGCCAAAGATCTCGACCAATTCAGGTTCGCATTGATCGGTCACGAGGATCACATGCGCTTTTTGCAAAACACGGGCCAAGATCTGTGCCTGCCACTGATCGGCCTGCGTTTGTGCGCGGCCTTTCTGCAAAAGCGCCTGCGTCAAGGCACTAGGGCTTTGGTATTGACGGAAAAGCTCATAAAAGCCCTGGCTTCCGTGCCCATCATAACATGAACAAAGCGCAATGATGACCCCGCCGGGACGTACACAAGGCTCTGCCCCACTCATGCATTTGACGGACTGATAGATATTCAGATCCAACGGCGCGCCGCCATTGCCGGTAATCACGATATCTGCCTGGCAAGCCGGTACCTGCGTTTGGCTCTGCACATAAGCACACCCTGCCTTATGCGCCTGTTCAAAATGTCCCGCAAAGGCGCGTATAATTTGCTTTTTCTCATTCAAGCATACGTTTAATATGAATTGCAGATGCGCCTGGCGGGCAGCATACAGCATATCCTCATGCAGTGGATTGCCCTTTAATGAGCCGCTGTGCGCAAGAGGATGATGAATAAACTCCGCGTTGTGGTTATAAAAAACCGTTTCCTGCGAGGCAATGCCTGGAAAAATGCTTTTGCGCCCGCCGGAATAGCCAGCGAAAAAATGCGGCTCAATAAAGCCCTCGGACAAAACGAGATCTGCCCATTCGACCTGCTCATTCAGCCATAAAGCGCCGCCGGAAGGTAGCGTGCCAAAGCAACGCATGCTTTGCGCGTCCCTGGCATTGTGTACCAATACAGTTTCATGAGACAGGATGTCTGCGCCCAAGCGATCCTGTAGCTCTTTGTCTGTCGTTAAGCGGTGAAATCCCGTAGCCACCAAAATATGGATCTCTGCTTGCGGATTGCCCCGGCGTATCTCCTCCAAAAGCAATGGCATGGTAATTTGGCTGGGCATTGGGCGCGTATGGTCGCTGGTGATGACAAGGATATGCTGTTTTCCCCGGCTAAGATCGGAAAGGCAAGGGCTGCCGATGGGATGAGATAGTGCCTCGCGCACAACCTGCCGCTGCAAGGGCAGCGTCATAGAAGGCTGTGGCTTGGCCTGCAGAACGCCTGCAAACCGATTGTCCGGAATGGAACAGTTAACATGGCCTGTGCCATAGGGAATAGAAATGTCTGGCATAAGATTCCTCCTTCAAAAGGCACATACAGTATACCATATTACATAACAGTTTGGCTTTTTGTTTCGCCTATGGTAGAATAATACTGTGGTTTTTGGCAATTTGACAGACTTCTTTTGTAAAGGGATGAGTTGCTTTGGAAAAAATGAGACTCGGAAAAACAGAACTTATGGTCACAAAAACGTCCTTTGGGGCGTTGCCTATCCAGCGGGACGATTTCCCTACGGCCATTCGGATCCTGCGTAAGGCGTTTGATGCAGGCATCAATTATTATGATACCGCGCGCTTTTACACGGATAGCGAGGAAAAGCTGGGCGCTGCCTTTTCAGACGTGCGTAAAGAGGTCATCATCTCCTCCAAATCAATGGGGAATACCAAGCAGGAGGTCATAGACCATTGTATGCAGGGGCTTAGAAACATCAAATCCGATTATTTTGATCTTTATCAGCTGCATAATCCGTCTTCCTTAGATTATGAGGACCCGGATGGGCCGCTGGCAGGGCTTTTGGAACTAAAGAAAAAGGGATATGTAAGGCATATCGGCATCACCAACCATTCGCCGAAAATGGCGGTGGAGGCCATTGAATCGGGCGTATTTGAAACGCTTCAATTTCCGTTCTCCTATTTATCCGGCGAGGTAGAGGACGATCTGCTGCGCCGCTGTAAGGAAAAGGATATGGGATTTATTGCCATGAAGGCGTTGTCCGGCGGCCTGGTGGGTAATGTGCCGGCGGCCTTTGCCTTTATCCGTCAGTATGATAATGTAGTGCCGATTTTTGGGATCCAGCATGAATGGGAGTTGGATGAGTTTATTGCGTTAGACGCCAACCCGCCGAAAATGGATGATGAAATGCGCGCTGTGATCGCCAAGGATAGAAAAGAGCTGGCTGGAGAATTTTGCCGCTCTTGCGGATACTGCATGCCGTGCCCGCAGGGCATCAATATTCCGACGGCGGGTCGCATACATCTATTGGCGACGAGGTCTCCCTATCAGCAGTTTTTGACAAAACAATATAGGGATGAACAAAAATTGGTGGATAACTGTATCCATTGCGGGCAATGCGCCAGCCGGTGCCCTTATCATCTAGATACGCCGGCCATGCTAGCTTCGCAGGCTAAAAAATTCTGGGCCTGGGCGGAAGAGCATAGGAGCGAGTGGACGGATTAAAAAATTGATCTGGGCAGGGAACGACAGATGTTTGTTCCCTGTCCAAATTATATTTACCAGAAAACGTTTGGCCTTGCTTTTCCAAAATGAATAAGGTACAATAAACGCTAGAATAGGGAATGAAGTTCTCCCTCGGGCAACCGAAACCGCTTTTTAGCTGATGACTTCTGCAAATCTGCAGGAGCATTGGCTTTTTTTGTTTCCTGCGAAAGGGGTAAGAATATGATTTCTTCTTTGGCGATGATTTTTTTGGGTGGCCTATTGTGTGCGGCTGTGTGCAGCAAAATAGGGCTTCCGCGCATCATTGGGATGCTGCTTGCAGGCATTATGATGGGTCCGCATGCGCTAGGTCTATTGGATCGCTCTATTTTAGGCGTTTCTGCGGATCTAAGGCAGATGGCGCTTGTCATCATCTTGCTCAAAGCAGGGCTGTCTTTGGATGTTAAGAGCTTAAAACGGGTAGGCAGACCCGCGTTTTTAATGACCTTTGTGCCGGCCAGTTGTGAAATTTTGGCATTTGTGCTTTTAGCACCGCCGATGTTGGGGCTATCGCATATAGAGGCGGCCGTGATGGGGTCCGTATTGGCGGCGGTATCGCCGGCCGTGGTCGTGCCAAAAATGGTTGCGCTGACAGAGCAGGGCTACGGCGTGAAAAAGGGGATTCCGCAAATGATATTGGCAGGCGCGTCGATGGATGATGTTTTTGTCATCGTTCTGTTTACGAGTTTTGTGGGCCTGGCCCAGGGGGGCCATTTTTCTGCGTTCAGCCTTTTGTCTATCCCGATTTCCATCGCGCTGGGAATTCTTTCTGGCCTAGTCCTAGGCATGGTGCTGGCAAAGCTGTGTCGCTGCCAGGCAGGACAGAGCACACAGGCCACAATAAAGGGGTTGATTCTTTTGGCCTGTGCTTTTTTGCTGGTAAGCCTGGAGGATTGGCTAGAAGGGATTGTGCCGCTGAGCGGCCTGTTGGGGGTCATGAGCATGGCGGTGATGGTGCAACTGCGTACGCCACAGCTTGTGGGACAGGATCTATCGCAAAAGTTTTCCAAGCTTTGGATGGCTGCCGAGCCGATTTTGTTCGTCCTGGTGGGTGCTGCTGTGGATATTTCCTATGCGGCCTCGGCCGGCATTGGTGTCATTGCTATGATTTTTTTGGCCCTGGCGTTCCGTGTCTTGGGAGTTGCTTTTTGCATGATTGGCACAACGCTTACCAAAAAGGAACGGCTGTTTTGCATGATTGCTTATCTGCCTAAGGCAACGGTACAGGCAGCCATCGGATCGGTTCCGCTGGCGATGGGGCTGGCCTGTGGGCAGCTGGTGCTAACGGTGGCGGTGGTAGCGATCCTGATTACTGCCCCCTTGGGGGCGGTGGGTATGGAGTGTACCTATAAAAGGCTGCTCAGCAAGGAATAAAAAAGGCACGGAAAATCCGTGCCTTTTGCATGCTGAGAATGAAAAGCTATAGATTGGCTTCATAGGTGAGCGTATGAATCCACGCGCCGCTGCGCACCCTTCGCCTACCCACAAAGAACTTGATGATTTCTCCTGGCGCTGTAAAAGCATAAACCCACATCGGGGAAATATGGAATACAAACGCGGCCAGCGCAACAGGGATAAGGATCAGCGTCCACTGGAAGCCGGCATCCAAGAACAGGGAAAAGCGCGCATCGCCGCCGCTACGCAGGATGCCCACAACGATTAAGTTATTGAGCATCAAAATGGGTAGCATACAGCCATAGATGCGAATGATATTCAGTGAAATAGCAATGACATCTGCACTGGCATCATACAGGTGCATGATAAAGGGCGCAGCAATATTCAATACGATGGCAACCCCGATGGCAATAAAGGGGATGATATGCATATAGCGCGTTGCATACGTCTGGGCTTTTTTAAGATTGCCTTCCCCAATGACCCTACCACACTGTACGGCACAAGCATTGCTAAGCCCGACAAAGATCACGTAGCCCATCTTATCAAAGGAGTTGAAAATCCCCGTTGCTGCGGACATCTGGGTGCCAATTCTAGCATAACACAGCATAACGGTAAACTGTGCCATGCTCCAAAAGCTTTCGTTGAGAAAGACTGGAATCGCAAGGCTGAAATATTTCTTGATATGTGTCTTTGGAATGGGAAAAATAGGGATCTTTTTATCCAAAGCAGGAAAATAACGTACCTTGCGGATGATAAACAGCAACGTGCAGTCTACAATCTGGCTAAGCGTGGAGGCGATGGCTGCGCCTTGTATGCCGAGCGCAGGGAGGCCAAGTTTTCCGTAAATCAAAATATAATTAAAAACCACGTTGACGGCAAGGCCTGTCAAGGCTGTTGCCATGGGGAATTTTACATCGCCCGTACCGCGCATAATGGCGCCCAATATAAAGCCTGCCCCGATAAAAGGATAGGAGAAACAAACGATGGAAAGGTACTGTGCGCCCAGCGCAAGCACTTCCGGATCGTTGGTAAACAAAAGAAGAAATGTTTGTGGCATAATGGCGCACAAAATGCAAAAACCCCAGCCAATCACCTGTCCGCAGATCAAGGACAATCCAAATGTACGCCGTATGCTTGGCAGATCCTGGCTACCCCAAAACTGCGAGGTAAGCGCAGTTGTGGCACTGGTGATCCCAAAGATAAAGATCAGGAAGACAAAGGTGACTTGGCTGGCCTGCATCAAACCGGCCAAAGCGTTGTCCCCCAATGAACCAATCATGAGGTTGTCCACCATGGTCATAGAGCTGGCAACCAGCTGCTGAAGCATCATCGGGATGGCCAATTTACGCAAGGAGCTGTAAAAGGAACGATCTTCAAAACCAAAAAAAGACACTTGCAATCCCCCTCTCTTATACATACAAGCGTGTTACTACCACTCTATCAGAGAAACAGGAGGAACGCAATAAGGAAAAGAAAAAAAACGCCGAAGCGTTTTTTTAAGCAATTGCCGTTATTTATGGGCTTGTTTTTCATGGTGCCGATGCACTAGATCCTGAAGGGTAAGAGTATCCACCACAGAGGAGATGGCCTCCTGTATTTTTTGCCAAACCTCTAGCGTAACACAATTTTCCCGACGAGGACAGCAATTTTCACCCTCCAAGCAGGACACGGGGGCAAGCTCTCCTTCCACGGCACGAAGCACCATACCCACCGTGATCTCTTCGGGCTTTTTGGCCAGCCGATAACCGCCCTGTGCACCGCGGACGCTTTGTACCAGCATTGCCCTGTGCAGCTGGGTGATAATCTGTTCCAAATATTTGCCGGATATTTCTTGATTTTTCGCAATTTCCTTGACAGATATCCATTGATTGGCATCATGCAGTGCCAATTCCAGCATTAGCCGCAACGCATAGCGGCCCTTGGTTGAAATTTTCATCAGACGCCTCCTTGCTATATCCCTATTATGCCATAGGAATTATAGGGAAGCAAGCAAGGGATTTTATTCCAGCCCCACAATGGTGCAGGGGACAGTTTCTGCTAACAAATCGCTGAGATGGTGTTTGGCATGGCCGATGATGACATGCGTACCGGACAACGCCGATTTTAGCGCAAATTCCAGCTTGGATTTGGCACCGTTTGCACCCGGACGGCTGGCGCCTACACAATGGCTTTGCATTTCACGCACCTTAGCTATGAGCTGTTCCGGTGTTTTGGCGGTGATGGAGCGGATCAAGGTAGAGGGGTCGTCAGGGTTGGCGTAGATGCCGTCCACCCCCGTCATTAGCAGCAGGGTACGGGCGTGCACCGCCTCCGCAATGACAGCGGCCGTTTCGTCGTTGTCGATGCACTCCACCACATCATCATGCTGTTTCTTGAGCACGCTCAGCTCCATTTTCCGATTTTCTGTAAAAGAGACGGGGTCGTTGTAATTTACGATGGGAATGGCGTTTTGCTTGGCAGCCCGAAAAAACAAGCCCTGCAAATGCGCCCGCTTTTCCGGGTCGTTGAAATGCTGGTGCTCTACCAGCACCTGGCGGACGGAATATTTTGGATCGATGAAACGCCGATAGTTTTCCATCAAAATGGCCTGCCCTTGCGCGGCATAGTCGGTTTTTACATCGTCCATAGAGCCTTCCAGCTCATGGCCGTGGCGGCGCAGATAATCCAGGCGGCCAATTTCCGTTGCGCCGGAAGAGACCCAGATCATTCCGGGGTGCAGGGCGTGGCCTAGCCGGGAAAAGATATTGTAGTCTATATCGTGATCTTCTGGGCGGATCAGGGCCATAGAACCGATTTTCCCCACAACGTCGATGCGTGGCTGTGTACTCATTGTTTTTCTTCCTCCGTGGAATCCGCAGTGTCAAAGGCATCGATTGCCTCTAAGGATAAAATTTGCTGGCTTTGCAATTCCGGCAGACTTTCCACCCGGCTCAGCTTTCGCTGGATCTGCCTGGTACGGGTACCGACCAACGTTTCCAGCTTGCTGGAGGCTGTTTCCAGCTGCTTTTGCGTAGCGGCCAAAGCATCCCCAAACTTATTGAATTCCGTTTTAACGGCCCCCAATACCTTCCATACCTCGCTGGTATGCTTTTGGATGGCCAGCGTACGGAAGCCCATCTGTAGGCTGTTGAGAATGGCGCTCATGGTGGTAGGCCCAGCAATATTGATATGATAATCCCGTTGCAGCGTTTCGACAAGCCCCCGGCGCACAACTTCCGCATAAAGCCCTTCAAAGGGAAGGAACATGATGGCAAAATCCGTCGTATACGGTGGGTCGATGTATTTGGTGGCAATATCTTTGGCAAATGAACGGATGGTGCGGTCCAAATGCTTTCCGGCTTCGGTGATGGCAACGCTGTCTCCTGCGTCGTAGGCGTCTTGCAGCTTAGCGTAAGCATCAGCGGGAAATTTTGCATCGATGGGCAGATAGACAAACCCACCTTCTTCATCGCCGGGGAACTTTACTGCATACTCTACACGCTCGGAGGATCCATGCTTGGTAACGACATTGGCGTCATATTGCTCGGGCGTTAGAATCTGATCCAAAATGGAGCCGAGCTGTATTTCCCCGACAATCCCGCGTGTTTTGACATTGGAAAGCACCTTTTTCAAATCGCCTACGCCGCTGGCCAGGGTCTGCATCTCGCCCAATCCCTTGTACACCTGTTCCAGCCTATCGTTGACCAAGCGGAACGATTGACCAATGCGATCTTCCAAGGTTTTTTGCAGCTTCTCGTCGACGGTGGCGCGCATCTGCTCTAGCCTTTTGCCGTTATCCTCCTGCATGGTACGGATACGCTGCTCCATGGTCTGCCGCATTTGCTCCAGCTGCTGTTCGGTGTGCGATGTGAGCCGGGCCACCCTATCATCCATGAGCTTTAGGCCGTTGTCCATGGTGCGCTGTAAAGTATCGTTGCGCTGGGTAATCTGTAAATTCAGCTCTGCGAGCCGCTTATCCTGCAGGGCAGAGGACTGTGCTTGAGAAGCCGCCAGCAGCTCGGATAAATTTTTGACAGAGCTTTGTACAGCTTGCGAGGTTTCTTGGCGCGAAAGGCGCAGCTCCTGCTGCAAATCGCGCTGCATGCGCTCCAATGAGCCGTCAGATTTTGGTTGTTGTCCTGCCTTGGAAAGCGCAATGAGCCCAACGATAAGGCTGGCTGCGCTGAGCGCCAAGAGCAGATAGATCCACCAATCCATCCAATCCCTCCTAAGTGGAAAGAGGCCGCGTTTTCACACGGCCTCTGTGTATTTGGTGAGAAATCGCGTTATTTTGCCATAGAAGCCTTAGCCTTGGCCACGACATTTTCCACAGTAAACCCGAATTTTTCAAATAGGACACCGCCCGGCGCGCTGGCACCGAAATGATCGATGCAGACAGCCTCTCCGGCGTCTCCAATGACCTCGCGCCAGCCAAAGCTGCTGCCAGCCTCTACGGCTACGCGGGCTTTTACCGCCGGAGGCAGTACGGCATCGCGATACGCAGGCCCCTGGCGCAAGAACAGCTCCATGCTGGGCATGCTGACAACGCGTACCTTTTTGCCCTCGTCGGACAGAACCTTGGCGGCTTCTACGCACAACTGCAATTCAGACCCGCTGCCCATGAGGATAACATCCGGCGTTCCTTGGCAATCTTGAAGCACATAGCCCCCTTTGGCTACCTCTAGGCCAGTGCCTTCCAGCAGCGGCAGGTTGGTACGGCTGAGTGCAAACAGCGTAGGCCCGGGATTGCCCAGCGCATAGATATAGCTGGCAGCAGTTTCGCGTGCATCGGCAGGGCGGAAGGTTGTGCAGCCAGGCATCGCACGGAAGGAGGCCAGCTGCTCGATGGGCTCGTGCGTAGGCCCATCCTCGCCAACGCTAATGCTATCATGCGTCAAAACATACAGGACGTTGGTCTGCATCAGTGCGCTGAGACGGATGGCGTTGCGCATATAATCGCTGAACACAAAGAAGGTAGCACAGAACGGACGCACACCGCCATGCAACGCCATACCGTTGCACATCGCCGCCATGGCAAATTCGCGGATGCCGAAGTGTATATTGCGCCCTTCGCGGCATTCCGGGGAGAACCATTCCTCTCCCTTCAAAACGGAGTTGTTGGAGGGGCCCAGGTCAGCGCTGCCGCCAAACAGGTTGGGCACCATATCCTTGAGCTGATTGAGCACATTGCCGGAAGCCGCGCGAGAAGCGATGGGCTTATCGTCTACCTGCATCAATTTTTCAATGTCCACGCCGGCCGGCATACCCTTGGCAAAAGCTTCTTGATACGCTTTATAACAGTCAGGATACTGCGCTTTGTAAGCTTCCATCATCGAAACCCATTTTTCATAGGCCTGAGCGCCTTTTTCCATGGCTTTAGCGCAATGGTCATACACTTCCTGGGGCATGGTAAAAGGCTCTTCCAACGGCCACTCAACGGCCTTGCGGAGCGCAGCTACATTTTCGGCCCCCAACGGCGATCCGTGGGATTTTTCACTGCCTTCCAGCGGTGTGCTGCGGGCAATTTTGGTATCCACCAAAATAAGCGTGGGTTTGCCAGCCTGCTTGGCCTGGTCGATGGCATCTGCAATGGCGTCGATGTCATCGCCGTTTACATTGTCGATGGTATGCCAGCCATAGGCACGATACCGCGCCGCGACATCTTCGTTGAAGGTAACGGAGGTGTTGCCCTCGATGGTGATGCGGTTGCGATCGTACAAAACAATGAGCTTATCCAGCTTTTGCGTACCGGCAAAGGAGCAGGCCTCGGAGGAAATGCCTTCCTGCAAGCAGCCGTCTCCTACGAGCGCATAGGTATAATGATCTACAACCGGGAAGCCCTCTTTGTTGAATTTGGCCGCCAGATGAGCTTCTGCCATTGCCATACCGACCGCCATACATACCCCTTGGCCCAGCGGCCCGGTGGTGGCCTCAATACCAGCTGCATGGCCGTATTCGGGATGCCCGGCCGTGGGGCTGTTCCATTGGCGGAACGATTTGAGATCCTCCATTGTCAGCCCAAAGCCAAACATATGCAGCAGGGAATACAGCAGCATGCTGCCATGGCCGGCGGACAGCACAAAGCGGTCACGGTTTTGCCAATCAGGATGCTTAGGGTCGATGATCATATGTTTGCTGTAAAGCGCATAGCCCATCGGCGCTGCCCCCATCACCATACCGGGATGGCCGCTGTTGGCGCGCTGAATTGCGTCAGCAGATACAACGCGAATGGCATTGGCGCATAGGTTGTCTAAAGATTGCATCTAAAAAATCCTCCTTTATGATTGTTTGTTAAAGAAATGGTAAAAATCAGCCAACTGAGTATATCCCTCTGCCAAGGTATCAACAAGCGAGGACGCATATACCGTTTCCATGGACACGGGCTTTTCAAAATAAAAATATTTGCGGGCCAGAAGCTCCATCAAAACGGGATCCTCGCTGGTTTGCGGCGGACGCTTGTAGCACGGCCCGCCAAGGACGAACCCAAGCGCTGCATACTGATCGATCATCTGGCGGGTCGGATGGGGATGCGCTAAAAAATAGCGACGTTTTTCCGTCATTTCCTGGGGCGTGCTATGGCTTGTCCCTAAGCCGAACACACAACCAGCAGGGTCTAGATCAAAATAAAAGGCCAAGCGCATTCCTGGGTCCTTGGTGATGAATTTCAGCCACATCTTGGTACGGTACGGCGCTTTGTTTTTGCTAAAACGGGTATCTCGGCGGATGCGGGATATGGTGCCGCCCATCACGGGCCGCAGATCCAGACGCCCGTCAATCTTTGCCAGCGTAGGAGAAACCCCGAGCGAGAGCTGCTTTAACGGAGCCAATACAACTTCGTTAAACTCGCTGCGCAATGCTTCAAAGTGCTGTGGCGTATTATCAAACCCGATCTTCATAAAAAATTCAAATGTCTGCTGGGTAAACCCAGAAAATCCTACCTGTTCCATTGATTCATATTATACCTTGAAATGGGAGTGGAGAAAAGCTTTTTGCAAAGAAAGTTCATGGCAATGCTTCCAAGGGAGGGGATACTGCTTCTTGATTCTAAAAGGCTGCGGATAACAAAAGATACCCCGCAGGCATTTAGCTGCGGGGTATTGTGTTCAAACAAAGATCAGCGTTTACGCCGTTTGGGGGTGCTGGGCCCGTATCCTGGGTCATTGTCTACCATACGGCGAGAACGCGGCCGGGGTTCTGGCTCTTCCTCGCGCGGCGGCCGGCGCTTTGGCTGCTGCCTGCGTGCAAAAAACTCCTCTTCGTCCGGAGCATAGCGATTGGATGGCGCCGGGCGCTTTGGCTGCGGCCGGGGCTGCTGCCCTTCTGGCCTACGCCGTGGAGGTTGCTTAGCTACCTGCTGCGGACGCCGTTGCTCATTTTCCGGCGGCCTACGTCTCTGTGGGGCCTGCTGAGTTTCTGTCCGCCGCTGCCTGCGCAGTTGGAGCTTTGCCTGCTCTATCTCCTTTTTAGAGAAGGGTTTGGTCATCTCTCCATCATCTTTGGAAGAAGCTCTGCGATAGTATTTTTGATTTTCGCGGATCTGTCCGCCGGCGATCATACCGGCAGCTGCTCCCAGCGCAGCGCTGCCGGCAGCATTGTCCTCATCGTCACCGATGGTGGGCATTTTGGCTCTGCGCGGCGGCATGGGTGATTCTCCGTCAAGATCCTCTTCCAGCAAAGGCGTTTCATCGTCTTCATCCATGGGCATCTGCGGCGGACGTCTGCGCGGCGGGCCGTCTGTGCTGTGCATGGCTGCCCGGCTGCGCGGCCCAGCGCCGCCCTTGGGAGGATGCGGCCCGCCCTTAGGCCCTTTTTTCTTTTTAGGCTGTTCATTGCTCTCCACGCTGCTCAGCCGCCTCTACGATGGCAATGCCGGCGCTGGCGCCAATGCGGTCCGCGCCCGCGTCGATCATCCTTTTCGCGTCCTCATAGGTGCGGATGCCGCCCGCCGCCTTTACCTTGGCCCGGCCGCCTACCGCCCGCTTCATCAGCGCCACATGCTCCGCCGTTGCCCCGGCGGTGGAAAAGCCGGTGGAGGTCTTTACATAATCCGCCCCCGCCGCCACACACAGCCGGCACGCCGTTTCGATCTGCGCATCCGTCAAAAGGCAGGTTTCCAAAATTACCTTGACAATCGCCCTGGGGTGGCAGGCGTTTACCACGCCCTCGATATCCGCCTGCACGGCGGCAGTGTTCCCCTGGCGCAGCGCACCGATCCACAGCACCATATCCACTTCCTCTGCGCCGTCCGCCACGGCCTGGGCCGCCTCAAAGGCCTTGGCTTTGGGGGCCATGGCGCCCAGCGGGAACCCCACCGTGCAGCAGACCTTGACCCCGCTGCCGCGCAGCAATTCAGAGGCCAATTTTACATAGCAGGTGTTTACGCACACAGAGGCAAAGCCATATTGCTTGGCCTCCCGGCACAGCGCTTGAATGTCCGCCGCTGTGGCTTCGGGCTTTAGCAGGGTATGGTCGATGGTTTTTGCAATGTTCATTTTATTCTGCCTCCTTTTCGTTAGGCCAGTTCTGGGTGGGCGGCGATAAAAGCGTCGATCTCTTCGCGCGTCGGCATGGAATTGGTGGTGCCCATGCGCTGCACCGATACCGCGGCCAGCGCGTTGGCAAACTTGGCGGCGGCAAACAGGTCCTTGCCCTCGGACAGCGCCGTGACCAGCCCGCCGTTGAACGCGTCGCCCGCGCCGGTGGTATCCAGCACCTCTACACGGGGCACGGGGATCAGCGCGGCCCTTTCCGCCGTGGCCACAAACACGCCGCGGCTGCCCAGCGTGATGACGGCGTTTTTCACGCCCTTGGCAATTAGCGCGTCCGCCGCCCGTTGCGCCCCGGCCTCGTCGGCCACGGGCACGCCGGTCAAAAGCTCGGCCTCCACTTCGTTGGGGGTTACCATATCCAGCTGCCGGTAAATTTCATCCGGCAGCGGCTGGGCGGGGGCGGTGTTCAAGATCGTCATCACCCCGTGCTGCTTGGCCAGGCGAAGCAAGCGCCAGTTGGCCTCCAAATTCACCTCCATCTGCATCAGCAGATAGGAGGACTGCGCCAAAACAGGCTCCAGGGCGCAAAGGTCTTCCTCGGTGATGGTGGCGCACGCGCCCGGCGTGATGCCGATCATATTCTGCGAGGTAGTCTCGTCCACAAACACCAGCGCCGCCCCGGTGCCCACCGTATCCGAAACCAAAAGATGGGCGGTATCCATGCCCAGGGACTGCATCGTGCTGCGCGCCAGATCGCCAAACGCGTCGCGGCCGATTTTGGTGACCATCGTCACATCGCCGCCCGCCTTGTGCGCCGCCACGCCCTGGTTGAACCCCTTGCCGCCCGGCCCCATCTGAAACAGCGAGCACAGCACCGTTTCGCCCGGGCTGGGCAGGTGCGGCCCGCGGCTCATCAGGTCCGCCACAAAGCTGCCAAAGACCAAGATTTTCTTTTTCATAAAAGGATGCCTCCCTATTGCTGCCTCACACCATTGTGTGAACGGTTCTCATTGCTTCCCATTATACCGTACCCCAGGGGGGAAGGCAAAGAAAAAAGGGCCGTTTAGCCCTTTACCACAAGCCCGAACAGCGTGCACAGCCCTACGGCCTGCTGCGGGGACACCACCGCGCCCGCCAATTCCGGCGCGCCCTGGCTGACGGTAAGCCCTTCCAGCCGGCAGGCGGTAAAATCCATGCCGGACAGCGCCGTGCCGGTAAAGTTTACACCGGTAAAATCCACGCCCTCCGGCCGGGTGCGGCGAAAGCGCGCATGGGTGAAAAACGCATGGGCCAGCGAGCAGCGCTCTATCTGCGTGCGCTCCAGCGCGGCATTGTCAAAATTGGCATAGGCCAGCTGGCTGTGCGCCAGGCGGGTATCGCGCCAGAGGGTATGGCGGGCGTCCAGCCCTACGGCCTTGCACTCTTCAAAGCAGCAGCCGCCAAAGTATGCGTCCATGGCGTGCGCGCCGGAAAAATCGCAGCAAAGGAACAGGCAGTCTCGCGCGTCCAGCTGAGTAAGGTTGGCGGCAGCAAAGCGGCAGCCTACAAACGCGCAGCCGCGCACGCTAAGCCCGGACAGATCCGCGCCGGAAAGGTCTGCCCGCTCACATCGAACGCCGGAAAGCGGCAGCTCCTCTATGGCGGCGGCTTTCAGCGCGTCCGCCGGGCGCGCCAGCGGGGGCAGGGCATGGGGGTCTGGCGTAGGCATGGCAATCCTCCCTTTTCCATACGCGCCCGCCGCTTATCGCGGCAGCAGGCGCAGGTCCTTGCCCTGGAAGCCCAATACATCGCACAGCGCCGGGCTTAAAAGCCGGGAGGCGATGCGTTCGCCGTAGCGCTCGGCCAGCTGGCCGGGGGCCAGGTTGGTGGAAATGCCGGTATGGCGGCCGCGCCGCAGGCGTTCTTCGACGAGGGTGTTTAGGTATTCGATGGTGATATTGCGCAGCATGGGCTCGGTGCCAAGATCGTCCACGGCCAAAAACGGCACGCGGATCAGCGCGGAGAGCGCATCCGGCCCGCCGAAATGCTGGGCGCGGAAATCGCAATTCAGTTGATAGGCCGTGACAAACCGCACCGGCGTCCGCTTTTCCCTGAGCGCAGAAGCCACGCAGGAAAGCAGAAACGTTTTGCCCAGCCCCGTCGGCCCCAGCAGCAGGAAATTCGGCTTTTCCGTTTGGGGAAACTGTTCCGCATAGCGCTGCAAAAGCGCGCGGTGCCGCAAGGCGGTTTCGCGCTGCGGGCCCGCGGGGAATACCATGGCGTCGAAGTCGGCAAAGGAGCAAAGCAGCACGCCGGCATTTTTCCTGTCCGCATGCTGCACAGCCTGGCATACGCAGCGCACCCGCCGCCCGTCCTCGGATAGGGTATACCCCTTGTCTTGGCAGAGCGGGCAGCGGTAATGCGGGCGGTAATCCTCCGGCGAAAGCCCGGCGGCCAAAAGCACGGCGGTAATGTCCGCCTCCATGCCGCTTACAAAGGCGCGGCGGGCGTTTTCCGCTTCTTCCAGCCCGGCCCCTGCGGCCGCGGCGCGGGCGGAGGCGGCCAAAAGCCGGTTGTATTGGCAAAATATGGCGTCCAGCCGGGGCAGGGTGCGCCGAAGCGGCTGTAACGCGTCCCAGGAATATTGCATGCTGTTCTCCTTAATATTGGATCAGGCTGTCCAGATCGCCGCGCTCTTCCTCGCTGCGCTGGGCATAGTGCAGAGCTTGGTTGTCCTTGGCCTTCGGCCCGGCGCCGGAGGCCTTAAATGCGATGCGCGCAGCGGATACGGAATCGATGTGCTGATCGTGCCACTGCTCTAACAGGCGCTTTATCATGCGGTAGGGGCTGCGCGCGCCGTGGCTGCATTCCGCCGCATACAGCACGACCTCCTCCGGCAGCTGCCAGGTGCGGACCCACAATTCGGCCAGCTGCAGGTCCGCCTCGTCGATCTTGCGGCGGGTCTCCCCCATGCGCGCAAAGCACTGGGCCATCAGGCTGCGCAATTCCGCCCGCTTTTTTTCAAAATTGCGGATGGATTTTACGCCGCGCAGCTTATGCGCCTGCCAGGAGGACAGCGTAGCGTCCACGTCGGAAAAGCGCAGGGTCTTGTGCTGCTTACAGATTTCGCAGGCCAAGAGGATGCGCTCGTGTGAATTGCCTGCCGCCGCCCACTCGCGGTAGCTGGCCAGCTGGCCGGCCGTGGGCGTGGTGCGCGAAAGCCCCAGCGCCTGCAGCACCTCGCGGCACAGCGCATGGGTCTGGTCCCCCTCGATGGCCTCCGCCTCGTGCAGGCCCTGGGCATCAAAATCCATGAGGATGCCGTCCAGCGTATCAAAGCTGGGGTTGCGCACGGAGACGGTGCGCCCGGCGGCCGCCAGCACCGCCGCCTGCGTAAACCCGGCGGCCAGCCATTTTTGGTACAGCTCGCGCTCCGGCTGGGTGGCGCTGCGGAACAACCCCAGCCGCTGTAACACGGCGGCCAGCCCGCTGTCCTGCTCGGCCTGGGCGGCCAGCCATTGCTTGGCGTCCTCCTGGGTGCGCACGCCCTCTTCATTCCATTGGCGGGCGATCTTATCGATATAGCTGACCTGGCGGCGGGCGGTGGCCTTGTCCAGGTCCTTTAATTTTTTCTGCCCGTATTCGATCAAAAGCGGCACGGCGCTGCGGTCGATCAAAAACACATCCGTCCAATCGTATACACGGGCCAGCTCGGCAGGCTGGATGGCCTTGGGCGCAAACAGCGCCTGGATTTCGCGGTTGTAGGCTGCGTCGGCGTATACGCCGGCATCTTGCGGCAGGGCGTTGTGGATATCCAGATAAAACACGGCGAACATCGGCTTTGTCTGCACCAGCACCAGGCCCTTTTCCTGCCAATAGGCAAAGGCGTCCTGCACCTCTGTTTCGCTGAGGGCCACATCGCGCGCAAATGCGGACAGCGACCCCGCGCCCGTGCCTTGCTGGCACTGCATCAAGCCGTAGAGATACGCCTTGACTGCACCCTCCGGCGCTGCGGGCATAAATTCGCGAAGAAAGATATTTTCAACAACGGTGCGGTCGTTGCGGTCCGGCGCTTGTTGGTATGAGCACAGCGGCATACAGAGGGCCCCCTTTACAAATTGGCGCGGCAAAGGCGCTTTGTGGATTTTATCATAACATATCTACTGCGGATTTTGTATAAAGTATAAGGAAAACACGGCGGATGGAAATTTCTGCCAAAAGGAGGAAACAAGCGCATGCGTGTCTACCATAACGGCGTAAAAAAACGCCTGGCGCTGCTGTTGGCGCTGGCAATGCTGGCGCTTTCGCTGTGCGGCTGCGGCAAAGCGGGGCCCATCGACGAGGGCTTTTGGCAGCAGCCTTCCCAGCACAGCTACCGTGCCGAGCTCTCCTTGGACGAGGCGGCAAAGGCCGTCAGCGGGCGCATGACGGTGACGTATAAAAACCCGACGGGTGCACAGATGGCCAGCTTGCCGTTTATGCTGTACCCCAACGCCTACGCCCAAGTGCAGACCGCGCCGTTTCAAAACGACGAGATGGGCAAGGCGTACCCCGGCGGCTTTTCCGAAGGCGGCATCGTGCTCACGGAGGTTACGGCCGACGGGCAGCCTGTGCAGACCCGCCTGAAAAACGACGACGAGACGCTGCTGGAAATCGATTTGCCGCAGCCGCTTGCCGCAGACGGCACGGCGGAAGTTTCCTTTGCCTTTACCGTGCAGCTGCCACACTGCCTGGGAAGGTTCGGCTATGGCGACAGCACGTATAACCTGTGCAACTTTTTGCCCGTGGCCTGCGCGTGGGACGGCACGCAGTTTTTAACCCATCCCTACGGCGCGGTGGGCGATCCGTTTGTCAGCGACGCCAGCGACTACAGCGTCTCCCTTTCCGTGCCGGAGGGGATGGTGGCGGCGTATACCGGCACGGCCGAAAAAGAGCCCGTTACGGAAAACGGGCGCACCACCTACAGCATCCGCGCCGCGCATGCACGGGATTTTGCCGCCGTTGTCAGCCGCGATTTTGCCGTGGAGACCACGCATGTCAACAGCGGCGGGCAGCGGGTTACGGTGCGGTCGTTTTACGATACGGACTGCCCGGAGGGCGGGCGCTTGGCCGCCAACACCGCCAAGCAGGCCTTGCGGGCCTTTGGCGAAATGTACGGCCCTTACCCGTACGGGGAATTCAACGCCGTGCAGACGGATTTTTTCATCGGCGGCATGGAATACCCCGGCCTCGTGCTGCTGGATAGATCGCTCTATACCGGCCAGGGCCTGGCGGATCTGGAGCGCGTTACGGCGCACGAAACCGCGCACCAGTGGTGGTATGCCGTGGTGGGCAACGACCAGGCCATAGAGCCTTGGCTGGATGAGGCGCTGACGGATTATTCCACGCTGCTGTATATGGGCCGCGTCCACGGCCAAGCGGCGGAGCAGGATTTCTACGATACCTATGTCAGCATGCTCAGCGAGGTGATGGGCCCCATGTACAACCGCGAAGCGTACAATGTGACGGTGGGCAGCCCTGCCGCCGATTTTCCCAACAACCAGGTGTATAGCCTGGTGGTGTATACCGAGGGCACCATGATGCTACGCGATGTGGAAAACCTCATCGGCCGCGACGCCATGATACGCGGCCTGGCCGCCTATTACCAAAAGTATGCCGGCAAATTGGCCAACGGGGAAAACCTGATCCAAACCCTGGAGGAATCTGCCGGGCAGAATGTGCGCATGGCCTTTGACGAGTGCCTGTAACGCACGCCCTGGTTGTAAACTAGAATCGGAAAGAAAAGCAGACGGCCCTGGCCCGCCTGCTTTTTCCATTTTGCGCCTTTTTATCTAAAAATCGGCAGCCGGATTTTCGACATGTTCATTGACTTTGCCAGTATGAAATACTATACCTTTTCAAAAGCAGGCATCTTTGCCAAACCCTGGCAAAAACGCCGCCCTTTGGGGCCATTTTCGTTGTAATTCCAACGCTTTTCCAGCGCATTGTCGTCTCATGAAAAAGTATAGTTTTCCAAAATTGGGCGTTTTTTCTGGCGAATATCCAGTCAAAGAGGAGGAAAAAAGCATGAAAAAGCATGCGAAGAAATGGCTTGCCATGGCGCTTAGCCTGTCGGTTGCGTGCATGATGCTGCCGGCGGTGGGCTTTGCTGCGGGCAATGTGGCGTCGGTAGATGGCACGGAATACCCTACCGTACAGCAAGCGGTGGACAATGCCAACGGCAAAACCGTTGTTCTGCTGGATAGTGTGACGGAAAGCATCACCATCGCAAAGGGCCAGACCATCAAGCTGGATCTTGGCAGCTATACGCTGACCAATACGGCTAAGCAGCACACCATCACCAACAACGGCACGCTGACCATCCAGGGCAGCGGCAAGGTGGACAATGTAGACCACGGCAAGGGCGCGCTTGTCAACAATGGCGAGGCTACGATTGCCGGCGGTACGCTGACCCGTTCACAGGAAAAGGGAACGGACGCTGCCACCAGCGGCGGCAACTCTTGGTATGTGGTGGACAACCACGGCACCATCACCATGACGGGCGGCCAAATCATCAACACCTCGGGCTTTAGCTCGTTGGTACGCAATATCGGCGCCACGTTTAACCTGAAAAACGGCACGCTGCAAAATACCTTCATCGTATTGAAAAACGACGACAACGGCGTATTCAATATGACGGGCGGCAAGGTGGTTACCACCGGCAGCCAGGGCAGCGCCCTGCAAAACTGGGGCAAGGCCACCATTTCCGGCGGCACGCTGAGCGCCACGGGCGGCGGGGTTGCCCTCCAGGCGCTGGAATGGGACAAGAAGTATCAATCCGTCACGGAAGTGAAGGCGGGCGCTACGGTGGACGGCGATGTGCTCGTGCGCCAGGACCCGGACTATAACACCGGCGAAATTGAATTTACCGTAACCGGCGGCACCATCAACGGCAACGTCACCGCGGGCGCAGGCGCAGAGGTTGCGCTTGAGGGCGGCTCTGTTTCCGGCGCGCTCGGCACCATCGCGGACAGCGGCAAGCTCGTAGTTTCCGGCGGCAGCTATGCCCAGTCCCCGGCCAAATACCTGGCGGCGGATGCGGCGGCGGCTGGCATCGGCAAGCAGGGCGGCAGCGCCACCTATTATGTAGGGACGCCGGCGCAGATTGAGCAGCGCGTGGAAAAAGCCGCTGCGGGCGATGCGGTAGAGGTGCTGCAGGGCGATTTGAACGTGACCCTGCCGGACGGCGTTGCCGTCATCAACAGCGGCAGCGGCGAAGTCATCGTCAACGACCAGCCCGTAACCGGCGAGGGCGTTGTTACCCATACGCACAAAGCGGTAAAGGTAGAGGCCAAGGACGCTACCGAAACCGAAGCGGGCAACATCGCCTACTGGTACTGTGAAGGCTGCGGCAAATACTTTGCCGACGAGGCGCTGACCAAGGAGATCACAAAGGACGATACCGTCGTCCCGGCCAAGGGCCAGGCAGCCCAGCAGCCCACGGCCACCCCGGGCGTAAATCCCCAGACCGGAGACAACAGCAACGCCTCCGTTTGGGCGGCTATGTTGAGCTTGGCGGCCATCGGCGCGGCGGGCACGGCCTGCGCTGCCTATCGCAAGCGCAAAGCACAATAACACAACCCAGCAAAGGACCGGCTCTTTTCAAAAAGGGCCGGCCTTTTTTCATGCGGCGGAGGGGCCCAGCTGCGTTAAAAACCCGCAAAACGTGCACAATAGGCTCATAGCATGCCGCCCTGCCCCTTGTAGGAATGCGGGTTATCATGTAAAATAATAAGAATCATTGGAACGAGCCTGGAGGGACAAGCCAAATGAATTTTGAGCCTGAAGCTGCCAACAACTTTATCGAAGAGATCGTTGCGCGCGATTTGGAAAGCGGCAAACACAAAAAGATCGTTACGCGCTTTCCGCCGGAGCCCAACGGATACCTGCACATCGGCCATGCCAAAGCCATTTTGCTGGATTTCGGCATCGCGGAAAAATACCATGGCCAGTGCAACCTCCGTTTTGACGATACCAACCCCGTGAAAGAGGATACCGAGTATGTGGACAACATCATGCAGGATATCCGCTTTTTGGGCTGCGATTGGGGCGACGGCCTGCACTATGCCTCGGATTATTTCGATCAGCTGTACGCCTATGCAGAAACCATCATCCAAAAAGGGCTGGCGTATGTGGATTTTCAAACGGCGGAGCAAATGCGCGAAAGCCGCGGCACGTTGACCCAGCCCGGGCAAAACAGCCCCTACCGCGATACCCCGCCGGAGGAAAACTTGCGGCTGTTCCGCGCAATGAAGGCGGGTGCATATAAGGAAGGCGAATGCTGCCTTAGGGCCAAGATCGATATGGCGTCCCCCAATATGAATCTTAGGGACCCGGCCATGTACCGTATCATGTATACCCCGCACCACCGCACGGGCACAGCATGGTGCATCTACCCGATGTACGATTTTGCCCACCCCGTGTCCGACGCCATCGAGGGCGTGACGCATAGCATCTGCACGCTGGAATTTGAGGACCACCGCCCGCTGTACGATTGGTTCTTGCAGGCCATCGGCTTTGACAACCCGCCGCACCAGTACGAGTTTGCGCGGCTGAATATAGAAGGCACCATCATGAGCAAGCGCTACTTAAAGCGCATGGTGGACGAAGGCTATGTCTCGGGCTGGGACGATCCGCGCATGCCCACGATCTGCGGGCTCAGGCGCAAGGGCTATACCAAGGGCGCCATCCGCCGGTTCTGCTCCACGGTGGGCGTGGCCAAGAGCAACAGCACCGTAGAGCCCGGCGTATTGGAGCATTGCCTAAGGGAGGACCTAAAGCCCGCCGCCCCGCGCCGCATGGCCGTGCTGGATCCTGTCGAGCTTGTCATTGAAAATTATCCCGAAGGGCAGAGCGAAAAAGTGACCATCGCCAACAACGCGGAAAACGAGGCGCTGGGCACGCGCGAGATGACCTTTTCCAAGCATGTGTACATCGAACGGGAGGATTTTGCCATCGTCCCGCCGCCGAAATACAAGCGCCTTTCGCCGGATAAAGAGGTGCGGCTGATGGGTGCATACATCGTCAAATGCACCGGGTACGAAACCGACGACAGCGGCCGCGTTACCCTTGTAAGGGGCACGTATGACCCCGATTCGCTCTCCGGCACCGGCGGGCGAAAGGTCAAGGGCGTGCTGCATTGGGTGGATAAGGCCACCGCGGTGGACGCGGAGGTGCGCCTGTACGAGAACCTGGTCTTGGATGGCGAGGGAGACTTTACCCAGCGCATCAACCCCAATTCGCTGTCCGTGCGCCATGCCAAGGTGGAAAAAAGCCTGGCGGGCGCCCAGCCCGGCGATGCGTTCCAGTTCATCCGCATCGGCTATTTCTGCGCCGACCCGGACGGCACGGCGGATAGGCCGGTATTCAACCGCAGCGTAGGGCTGAAGGATTCCTGGGCCAAGCAGGTGAAAAAGCAATGAACGATGCGCTTTCCGAAACCATTTTGCACGAGGATACCGTGTACCGCGGCCGGCTGCTGCATGTTACATGCGCGGAGGTATCGCTGCCAAACGGGCGTACCAGCAAGCGTGATTTGGTGCGCCATCCCGGCGGCGTGGTGGTCGTGGCCGTCACGGACGACGGCCGGGTCTATCTGGAGCGCCAATTTCGCACGGCGCTGGGCTGCGTTATCACAGAGCTGCCCGCTGGCAAGCGCGAGCCTGGCGAGGACCCCGATTTGACCGCCCGCCGGGAGCTGAAAGAGGAAACCGGCCTTGTGGCACAGCGCTGGGAAAAGCTGGGCGAACTCGTCACCACACCGGGATTTTCCGATGAAACGCTGCATATCTACCTGGCCACCGGCCTAGCCCAGCAGGAGACAGAGCGCGATGAGGATGAGTTTATCGAGCTGTTTACCCTGCCGCTGGAAGAGGCCTATCAACAGGCGATGCGCGGCGCCCTGCCGGACGCCAAGACCATCGCGGGCCTGGCCATGGCGCACGCCAGATGGACGGCAGAGCATACGAAAGGGGAATGAATATGAGCGAGGTACGCACACGGTTTGCGCCCAGCCCGACGGGCTATCTGCACATCGGCGGGCTGAGAACGGCGCTGTACGGTTGGCTGTTTGCAAAAAACCACGGCGGCAAGTTTGTTTTGCGCGTGGAGGATACCGACCAGCAGCGCTATGTGGAGGGCGCAACCGATTTGATCTACCGGACGATGAAGCAAACCGGCCTTACCTATGACGAGGGGCCGGACGTAGGCGGCCCCTATGGCCCGTATATCCAGAGCCAGCGGCGCGAGATCTACCAAAAATACGCCGACGAGCTGGTGGAAAGGGGCGGGGCGTACTACTGCTTTTGCACCAAAGAGGAGATAGAGCAGCGCCGCAAGGCCGCAGGGCACGAAGAGGGTGCGTATAAATACGATCGGAAATGCGCGGATATCCCGCTGGAACAGGCGCGCCGCCGCATTGCAAACGGCGAACCGTATGTGGTGCGCCAGCGTATCCCTGACAGCGGCACCGCCTCGTTTGACGATCTGGTCTATGGCCATATTGAGGTGGATGTTCACGAATTGGAGGATGGCATCCTATTGAAAAGCGACGGCCTGCCGACGTACAATTTTGCCAACGTCGTGGACGACAGCCTGATGCATATCACCCATATCATCCGCGGCACGGAATACCTTTCCAGCACGCCGAAATACAATTTGATCTACCAGGCGTTCGGGTGGGAAATTCCGCAGTATCTGCATCTGCCGCCCGTAATGAAGGATGCGCACAGAAAGCTGTCCAAACGGTATGGCGACGCCAGCTATGAGGATTTTATCCGCCGCGGCTTTTTAAAGGAAGCGATTTTAAACTACATCGCGCTTTTGGGCTGGAACCCCGGCACCAACCAAGAACTGTTTACCATGGAAGAGCTGGCCGAGGCGTTTGATGTCAAGGGCATTTCCAAATCGCCCGCCATCTTTGATGAAAACAAGCTGCGCTGGATGAATGCCGAGTACATCCGCCATATGGATGAGGCCGCGTTTACCGCGCACGCCGCCCCGTATTACGACCAGGTGCTGCCCACCAACGACAGCCAAAAGCAGGTGCTGTGCCAGATTTTACAGCAGCGGCTGGAAACCTTTGCCGAGATCCCGGACAAGATCGCGTTTTTGCGCGCGCTGCCGGATTACGATCTGGCGATGTATTGCCATAAAAAGATGAAGACCGATTTGGAAAAATCCAAAATCGCGCTGGAAAAAGCGCAGCAGGTGCTGGGCACGCTGACGGATTGGCAGCAGCAGGCCATCCACGATGCGCTGCTTGGCGCAGCCGCCGAGCTGGGCCTGAAAAACGGGCAGATGCTCTGGCCGGTGCGCGTGGCCGTTACCGGCACGCAGGTAACCCCCGGCGGCGCGGTGGAGGCGGCGGTGCTCTTGGGCAAAGAGGAAACCCTGCGCCGCATACAAATCGGCTTGGAAAGGATCGGACAAAACGCATGAAACGATTGAAAACAACGCTCTCGCTGCTGCTGGCGTCGCTGATGCTGGCGGGCTGCGGCGGGGTGGCCACGCAGCAGGTGGACGCCGGCAACTACGTTGTGGAAATGCCGGGCGAGGTCAACAAGACCACCCAGAGCATCCCCATCGAAATCGAGGAAATCAACCTTTCCTCCAGCTTTACGCTGACCACCACCGAAACCGTGGACTATACCGAAGGCGCCACCTATACCGCCGTGGAGGCAGATTGGGCCCAGCTGGTGCAGGATTACAAAACGGCGTGGGAGGCTGCCGGGCATACCTATGACCAGGACAAGCTGTTTACCGCGCTGCTGCAAAATATGCTGAATACCCTCTTGGCCGGCGCCATTTACGAGCCGGCAGTCAACGATACCATCCAAGACCGCGCCTGTATCCGGTACAAGTTTACCCTGCCGCCGGATGAGGACGAGGCGGAGCCGCTACCCAGCAAAACGCGGCGCGGCGAATATGTCGTATTCATGAACGAGCAGTCCGCCTATGTGCTGGTGTATGTCGCGGAGGAGGATGGCTACAACGAGCATACCATGGAAAACTTTTTCCAATCCATCCGCTTCAAATGATGCGCAAACAGGGCCGAAAGGCCCTGTTTTTTTATGCGCATCGGGCATGTGCGCATGGTATACTATGCTATGATAGATAGCAGGGAAAAGGAGAGGATACAGCAATGAACCATACCAAAAAGATGGCGGCCGGTCTTTTGGCGCTGTTGCTGGCAGGCGGGGTGCTGGCAGGCTGCGGCGGGCAAAGCCGCGAAGATGCCATCGGTGCGCTGACGAACACCGAAACGCCCACAGCCGCCGCCAAGGCAACGCCTACCGCCAACGCAGAGGACGAGTTTGAAGCGGGCGTCTGTACGGATGCGGAATACACCAATGCCTGGATCGGCTTAAAGTTTACCGCAACGGACGACATGACCATGCAGACCAAAGAGCAGATCTAAGATTCCCAAGAGGCGGGGGCGGAGCTTTTGCAGGTGGAACAGAGCAGCAACGCCAACGTGGTTACGGAAATGGCGGCGGTTACGCCGGAGGGGAACAACATCAATATTTCCGCCGTTAAAGACCAAAGCGGGGTCATAACCCCCTCGATGTACGTCCGCCAGATGGAAAATGCGCTGGAAGCACAGACCGGCGAAAACGTATCTTACGAGTTTGGCGATCCTTCGCAGCGCACCGTGGCCGGCGTGGAGTTTGAAACGCTGGATCTTCGCTGTACGATAGAGCAAAACGGACAGGAATTTACCATGAACCAGACCATGCTGGTGTGTAAAAAGGGAAATTGGCTGTACCAAATGGTCATCAGCTATTTTGAGGACGACGCGCTGGAAACCTTCCTGGCATGCTTTTCAGCCGTTTGACGGCAAAGAAAAAGAGCGGAACTTCCGCTCTTTTTTTGCTTTACGGCTTTTGCGCACAGACGATGAGCATCATGGGGCGGCGCAGCTCGTCGCGCATGCCGGGCATATCCAGCATCTCTTCGGGCGGCTGCGGCTCCACCACATGGCGCAGCGCAAACCCGCAGCAGAGGAGCCCCTCCAGATATGCGGTCAGCGTGCGGTGGTATTTTCGTACCGGCTCGCCCAAAAACACGGCGTTGCGCGGCCCCTGGCAAAAGTAATGGTCTACGGGAAAATGCCGGATGCGCCCGGATTCGTCGTAGTCCCAATCCTGCGGGCCCTGGGCGGTAAAGATGGGATGCTCGGCGGAAAAGACAAACCACCCGCCCGGCGCAACCATGGCGTATACCCGCCGCGCCACCGCATCAAAATCCGCCACATAATGCAGCGCCAGCGAGCTGAGCACCACATCAAAGCTGCCATCCGGAAACGCAGCGTCCTCTATGGCGCCCTGTTGGTACTGCACCTGCGGGCGGGCATTTTTCTGCCGCGCGGTTTCCAGCATTTTGGCGGATAGATCCACCCCAATGACGGATGCCGCGCCCTGGTCGGCGGCATAGGCGCAGTGCCACCCGTAGCCGCAGCCGAGATCCAGCACGCGCTTGCCCGCAAACGCTGGCAGCAGCGGGGCCAGGGTGAGCCATTCGCCCGCGCCTTGGAGCCCCTGCTCCGAACGGCTCATGTGGCTGTACTTTTCAAAAAAACGCGGGTCGTCATACTTGTTTTCCTTCATCCAAAGCCTCCTATGCGCTAGGCCAATTTTGCCTTTTCATCCTGCCAGATATAGAGGAATAGGCCCAAAAGCACGATGAGCCCGCCGATGATCACCTGAAGATTGGGCACTTCGCCCAGGAAAAAATAGCAGGTGATGGCAGAGGCCAGCGGATTGGCCAGCGAAATGATGCTGACCGTTGCAGGCTTTAGCGTGCCCAGCGCCCAAATGGGGATGATGAGCCCCAAAAATGTATTGCAAAACGTGATGCCCAACACCAGTGCCCACAATTTCGGCGTATACGGGAACAGCGGCGCGCCGGTTACCAGGCAAAAGCCGATGAAGATCACGGTACATACCGCAAACTGCACGCCCATCAACAGCGCAGTGGGCACGGGATGCGCGCCGGTGCGCAGATCGCGGCTGATGAACAGCGATACGGTATAATCCAGCGCGGCGGTGAGCATCAGCACGATGCTCAGCGGGTTGGCGCCGCCGCTGCCGCCGGACAGCGAGACGATGAGCAGCCCGCACAGCGTAACCCCCAGCCCGCAGGCCACCTTGAACGGCACCTTTTCATGGTAGATCAGCACGCTGGCCGCCAGCACGAACAGCGGGGAGGAGTTGCCCAGGATATTGACGACAAAGGTGTTGGTGCCGCGCAGCGCATACGACCATAGCAATAGCTCGATCGAGCGCAGCACACCCAAGACCACCATGCGCCCTAAAACATTTTTCTGCTTTAAAAACCCGCTTTCCGCCCGTCGGGGCTTGGTGGAAAAGGAAAAGAGCAGCAGCCCCGCGCCCACGATGAGAAAGCGCACCATCATCGTGGTGATGGGCTGCATGCCCGCCGCCAGGCAGGGCTTATACATCGGGGAAAGCAGCGAGCTGCAAACCACATACAGCGCCATGGCCGCATACGCCATGGCATGGCTTTTGGGAACGGACAAGAAAAAAACCTCCTATTTGCTGCCGCAGCCATCGCAGACACGGCAAAATTTATAAAAATCCAATCATATTTTAAAACAAACCCGACTGAGTGAAAAAAACCATCGGCAAGCGCCGCAAAAAAGTGAAAAAAACGTTACCCCTAGCATACCAGGAAAGGGGGGAAAATTCAATGAAAAAAGCGGCCCAAGGGCCGCAAAAAAGCCGCTTAACCCAGCGCTGCATAAAGCGCGATCAAGCGCAGCGTTGCCATCAGCGCATCGATGTGGGTGCGCTCCATGCCATGGGAGGCATGCACGCCCGGGCCGATGAGCGCGCAGCGCGTATCGCACCCCGCAGACAGCGCCACCGACGCATCCGAACTGTAATGCGGATAAATATCCACCGCAAAGGGCAGCTGGTGCTGGGTGGCCAGGCCGATCAGCCGCCCGGTCATCTCATAGTCGTAAGGGCCGGAGGTATCCTTGGCGCAGATGGAAACCTGCCGCTCCGTACAGGCAAGATCCTCTCCTACGCAGCCCATATCCACACATAAAAGCTCATTGTAACCGGCAAACGCCGCCGCGCCATGGCCCACTTCCTCATGGACGGTAAAGATGATGTCGGTATCATACTGCGGATAGATCTCCTGCTGCACCATGTGGCGCAATAAGGCCATCAGGCAGGCGGCGCTGGCTTTATCATCCAAAAAGCGGGATTTGATATAGCCGCTGTCCGTCACCACGGTTTTGGGGTCCAGGCAGAGATAATCGCCCGTCATGATGCCGAGCGCTGCCGCGTCCTCCGGGCTGTGCACCGCCTCATCCAGGCGCACGGCCATGTTCTTTTCATCGCGCGGGCGGGTGGCGGCGTCATCAAACACATGGGTGGCAGGGGATAGCGACAGCACCGTGCCGGTATACGCCTTTTGGCTGCGGGTATACAGCGTGCAGTAGGCGCCATCCAGCGTGGGCAGCAGCGGGCCGCCAACGCGCGCAAAGCGCAGCAGGCCGTCCTCGGCCACAGAGCGCACCATCAGCCCTAGGGTGTCGATATGCGCACACATCGATACATGCTTTTCGCTGCTGCGCCCCTTGACGGGCACGATGACGTTGCCCTTGTTGCTTCTGTGCGGAATATAGCCGAAGCGCTCAGCTTCCCGGGCCACCAGCTGCGCCGCATTTTCGGTGTAGCCGCTGGGGCTGTGGGTGCGCAAAAGCCGCACTAGGAAATCCAGTAGATAGGTTTGGTCTGCCATATGATCCATAGCAAAGGTCCCCCCCTTTCAAAGCGTACCCCCATCATACCGCAAACCAGAGCAAAAAAACAGAGCCGCGCAAAAAAAGCGCGGCCCAGGGGGCGCGCTTTTTTGGAAATTCAACGATGGTTGGGGGTAGGGCAGGGCCGATCCGTACGGCACAGCCAGGCCACCGAAGCGTCCATGGCGATGCGGCAGGCGTTGGTATTGTCCAACGCGTTGAGCATGACAAAATCGTGGATCGTGCCGCTGACAACCAGCCGGGTGACGCTGACGCCCGCCTGGCAAAGGCGCTTGGCATAGGCCGCGCCGTCGTCCCTTAGCACATCCCCTTCGCCGTTGACGATCATGGTGCGGGGCAGGCCAGACAGCAGGCCCAGCGGCGCACGCAGCGGGGAGGCGGTGTACAATAGGCCTTGGCTGGGCGTGGCAAGATATTGCCGCCAAAACCACTGCATGCCCGCCCGGTAGAGCGAATAGCCGCAGGCAAAGGCATGGTAGGAAGGCGTATCAAAGGCAAAGTTTGTAACGGGATAATACAGCAGCTGGCCGTCGATGGCAGGGCCGCCGCGCTGCAAAGCCAGCAGGGCCAGCGCCGTAGCCAGGTTGCCGCCGGCGCTATCCCCCGCCACCGCCAAGGGGCCGGGCTTGCAGCCAAGGCCCGCCTGCTGCAAGAGCAGGGGCAGCTGGCACAGCACGGTATAGCATTGCTCCAGCGCGGTGGGGTATTTGGCCTCGGGCGAAAGGGTGTATTCCGGAAATACCACCACGCGGCCGGTGCGCGCGGCCAATTCACACACCAGCTTTTTATGCGTGTGCAGGCTGCCGAATACCCAGCCGCCCCCGTGTATGTAGAGGATGACGCCGCCGGGCCGGCAGGGGGCTTTGGGGGCGATTAGCGCCGTAGGGACTCTGCCCCAGCGCCCGGTATCCACCGTAACATGAGAAATATCGGCCGGGTACAGGCACACGGGCGCATCCTGCGCGGCGCTGAGCGCTGCGCGCCCCAGCGCAGGCGGCAGCTGGAAGGGCAAGGGCGGCCGGGCGTTTTCCGCTGAGATTTGCCGGGCCTCCTTTTCCAAAAAAATGCATTGGTTCATAGGGCTTCCCCTTTCTGTATTAGGCATATATACATTGGTTCGTATCGTTCCGCCTATACCCTATGCGCACCTGCCGCAGGGGGTGAAAGGCAAACAAAAAGGCCGCGCATCATCGATGCGCAGCCTTTTGCATGCTGGGATGCTTATGGCAGATAGGTCATCGGGTTTTTCGCCGATCCGTTGTAGCGGATCTCAAAGTGCACATGCGGCCCGGTGCTCCGCCCCGTGTTGCCGGACAGCGCAATGGTTTGGCCTTTGGAAACCTTTTGGCCTACCTTCACCTTCACGCTGCTGTTGTGTGCATAGCGGGTAACCCACCCGTTGCCGTGGTTGATCTCCACCAAAATGCCATAGTCGCCGGCGCTGCCCGCGCGCGTCACCGTGCCGGCCGCCGAGGCCTTTACGGCACTGCCGATGGGCTTGCCGATATCAATGCCGGCATGCAGCCTGCCGTCCCGCGTGCCGTACGGGGAGGTGATGCGGCCGCTGACCGGCCAGCCAAACGAGGGCGCGCCCTTGATGGCGCTGCCGTTGTTATTGTTGCTGCTGGTCTTTTTTTTCGTTCCCACCAGCACGACCTTGTCCACCGGCTCTTTCACGGTCTTAAATTCGCCCTCTTTGCGTGCCGTTTCCTGCCCGTTTAGGTAGGTGATGGTCGTGGTCTTGCGGCGCAGGCCCTCTTCGCCCTGCGTTTTGGTCTTGGTGGAGCCTTTGACCAGGCTGCTGTCGTTTTTCTTCACCGTTTCAAAGGGGATGGCTTCCTCCTCCGTCTTTTCCACCGTGCATTTGACATTCAGCGCCTTTTCGGTGCAAAGCACCATCGTGGCCTCCTCCTGCCCCAGCACGGAAGAACCCTCGGCATACGGCGTTACCTCTACCTTGTCCACAAATTCCGCCTTGCCGTTTTCCACGGTCTGGGAGGAGAGCATGTTTGTCAGCACGGTCTGCGCGGCCTGCTCGTTGGCCACGGATACCGCGGGCGTGCCGTTGACGGTGATGGTCACCTGGCCCTCGGCCTCGGCCGTGCCGGCCGAAGCGGAGATGGGCGCCATCGCCTTTGCCACCTCTTCCGCGTTGGGATCTATGATTTCCAGCTGGCCCTGGGCGATGCCCTCATCCGCATTGGCGGCCGGGCGCAGCGCGATCAAAAGCCCTGTACTTGCCACAAAGCAACAAGCAAGCCCGCTGGCCACCCAGAGCAGTAAGCGGTTCTTCCGGCCGGGGGCCGGGGCTGTGCGAGCCGGGCGCTGGGCCGTCTGCCTGCGGGAAGGAAACGCCGCAGGCGGGGTTTGTTTGCAATCCTTCATCTGTAAAAAACACCTCGTGAAGATATTGTGACATTTTTTTGCGTCAAAATCAAGCAAGTATTACGAATTTATGAAGAATAAACGAATTTTAAGGGGGATTTCTGTGCATTATGGCGCATATTTGTCCAAAGCAAGGGGGGAAAAGGGCGCTTTGCGGCAGCAAAAAGCGCCGGGGCGCAGAAAAGGTAGGCTATGCGCCCAAAGGGCGGCAAAAGGCATTTCTTTTTTTCCGCGGATGGGGTATAATAAGAATACAAAAACAGAGAATACTTCCGTATAAAAGGGAGGCAGATTGTATGAGCATGAAATTGGTCATTGCCATTGTGCAAAACGAAGATAACCAAAAGCTGAACAATGCCCTGGTCAAGGAGGGCTTCCGGTCCACGCGCCTGGCCACAAGCGGCGGCTTTTTGCGCACGGGCAATACGACGGTGATGATCGGCGTAGAGGAATCTAAGCTTGAAGAGGTGCTGGGCATCATCGAATCGGTCTGCAAAGCGCGCAAGCAAACGGTGTCCGCGGTGGCGCCGTCGGTGGATACCACCGGGTTTTACATTCCCTATCCCGTCGAGGTCTCGGTGGGCGGGGCCACGGTGTTTATCCTGGATGTAGAGCAGTTTAGAAGAATGTAAAAAGCACACAGAAAGGGAGCCGGCACGGCTCCCTTTTTTCTTTGCGCCGTTTTTCGGCAGCGCCAAAGGGCCAACGCCGGGCAGGGCGGACAAATCGATGCGCTGCATGCCCAAGAATATGGTAAAATGAGTACGGCTATAAGGATACAAGGGAACATACGGAGAACCCTGCTGCCATGCGGGGTGAAAGGAGCGAAACGATGAACCAATGCGTCATTGGCATTGATATTGGCACATCCGGCACCAAGACCATCGCCGTAGACCAGGACGGCAAGATTTTGGCCAGCGCGCTGGTAAGCTATCCGCTTTACACACCAAAGCCGGGCTGGAACGAGCAGGCGCCGGAGGATTGGTGGCAGGCGGCGGCAGAAACGCTTAAAAAGGTGACAAGCCGCTTGGAGCATACCGAGATCGTGGGCATCGGCCTGTCCGGCCAGATGCACGGCATGGTGGCGCTGGATGAAAACGGTGCCGTGGTGCGCCGCGCGCTTTTGTGGAACGACCAGCGCACCGCAGCGCAGTGCGAGGAGATCACCCGCGCTGCCGGCGGGCTTTCGGGGCTGCTTTCCATGACAAACAACCGCATGCTCACCGGGTTTACCGGCGGCAAGATCCTCTGGATGCGGGAAAATGAGCCCGAAAACTTTGCCAAAACGGTAAAGATCTTAAATCCCAAGGACTATATCGGCTATCAGCTGACCGGCGAGATGGCAACGGAAGTGTCGGACGCTTCGGGCACCGGCCTGTTTGATGTAAAAAACAGAAAATTCCACGATGGGCTGCTGGCAAAGCTCGGCCTATCCAAAGACCTGTTCGGCCGGTGCCTGGAATCCACAGAGATCCGCGGCACAGTCACCGAAGCTGCGGCAGCGCAGACCGGCGTGCCGGCGGGCGTGCCTGTGGTGGGCGGCGGCGGGGACGCGGTGATCTCCACCACCGCCATGGGCCTAACAGAGCCCGGACGCCTGGGCCTGGTGCTGGGCACCAGCGGCGTAGTGGCCACCGGGCTGCCCTCGTTTATGGAAAACCCGGAGGGCAAATTGCAGGTCTTTTGCAACAACGCGCCCGGCATGTGGCATGCGGCCGGCATCACGCTGGCGGCGGCGGGCAGCCTGGCTTGGTTCCAAAACACCTTCGGGCAGGACAAGCAGCGCCAGGCGCAAAGCAAGGGCACCACGCCCTTTGCCCTGTGGGATCTGGCGGCCGAGGCGGCAGGGCCCGGCGCGCACGGGCTGCTGTTTTTGCCGTATCTGTCCGGCGAGCGGTGCCCGGTTAACGACCCGGACGCCCGCGGCGCGTTTGTCGGCATCACGGCGCTCAATACCGACGGCGATTTTGCCCGGGCCGTGTTGGAGGGCGTGGCGTACTCGCTCAGGCAGGTGGCAGAATTGATGGAGCAGATGCCCAGCTATAAAAAGCCGACGGAGATCGTCATTTCCGGCGGCGGCAGCAAGAGCAAATTGTGGCGGCGCATCATCGCGGACGTGTTCCGCCTGCCGGTCTTACAGACCTACGGCGCGGCCGAGGGCGGCGCATTTGGCGCGGCGCTGGTGGCGGGCGCGGGCTGCGGGCTGTGGGAAAGCCTGCCGCAGGCGCTGGAAATCCTGCGCGTGCAGGATGTGACAGACCCCTCCGCCGATGCAGAGCGCTATGAAGCGCCCTACCAGACCTATACCAAGCTATACCAAGCCTTGCAGACAATACAAGCAAAATAAGGAGGCACAAGACAATGATCAACATTCCCAAAGTGAAATTAGGCGTGGTCGCGGTCAGCCGTGACTGTTTCCCTATCGACCTGTCCGAGCGCAGGCGCGCCGCGCTGATGCAGGCGCTGGCAGCGCGCGGCGTAGAGGCGGTGGAGATCCAGGCCACCGTGGAAAACGAGCTGGACGCCAAAAAGGCGCTGGAGGAGCTGGCGCAAAAGGAATGCAATGCGCTGGTGATGTATCTGGGCAACTTCGGCCCGGAAGGCCCGGAAACGCTGGTGGCCCAGCATTTTGACGGCCCGGTGATGTTTGTGGCGGCGGCCGAAGAGGATATCGCGGTCTTGGCTTCCAGCCGGGGCGACGCGTACTGTGGGCTTTTGAACGCCAGCTATAACCTCGGGATCCGCGGCGTAAAGGCCTTTATTCCGGAAGAGCCCGTCGGCATGCCGGAGGAATTGGCCGCTGTGATCCAGGACGAATTTTTGCCGGTGGCATGTGCGCTCATCGGGGTGAAAAAGCTCAAAATCTTCGGCTTTGGCCCGCGCCCGACGGATTTTGTGGCGTGCAACGCGCCCATTGCCCCGCTGTTTGACCTGGGCGTGGAAATCCAGGAAAACAGCGAGCTGGACCTGTTTATGAGCTTTAACGCCCATGAAAACGACCCGCGTATCCCGGAAGTGGTCAAGGATATGGAAGCAGAGCTGGGCGACGGCAATAAAATGCCGGAAATTCTGCCGAAATTGGCGCAGTATGAACTCACCTTGCTGGATTGGGTGGAAAACAACCGCGGCATGAGCGAATACGTGGCCATCGCGGGCAAATGCTGGCCGGCGTTCCAGGAAGCGTTCGGCTTTGTGCCCTGCTATGTCAACTCCCGTTTGACGGGCCGGGGCATCCCGGTTTCCTGCGAGGTGGATATTTACGGCGCGCTTTCGGAATTCATCGCGCAATGCGTAACCGGCCAGAGCGTCACGCTGCTGGATATCAACAACACCGTGCCCAAAGAGATGTACCAAAAGCACATCCAACAGCAGACCGGCTTGGCCGGCGATGAGGTGTTCATGGGCTTCCACTGCGGCAACACCTGCAAGGAGCGCCTGGTAAACGCCGAGATGAAATACCAGCTCATCATGAACCGCAACCTGGAAAACGGCGGCGAGCCGGTCATCACCCGCGGCACCATCGAGGGCGCCATCGCGCCGTCCGACATTACGCTGTTCCGTTTGCAGGGCGATGCCCGGTGCGTATTGCGCGGCTATGTGGCAGAGGGCAGCGTGCTGGATGTAGACCCCTGCTCGTTTGGCGGCATCGGCGTCATCGCCATCCCGGAAATGCGCCGGTTCTACCGCCATGTGCTGGTGGCGGGCAGGTTCCCGCACCACGGCGTGCTGGCGTTTGAAAAGGCGGGCAAAAACCTCTATACTGTGCTCAGCCTATTGGGCGCCAAGGCGGATTTCAACCGCCCCAAAACCATGCTCTATGAGGGAGAAAATCCGTTTTCCCTTTAATGGATAGAGAATGCAACCGTTTGATGATAATGGAAGGAGACAGACCATGAGTCAAAAAGTACGTGAAGTGTTTGAACAGGGGCAGGGCATCTTCCGCATGATGCCCAACTTTGTCCCGCGTTGTTTTTCCAAGCCGGGCCACCGCCTGCGTTTGCACCCGGACGATTATTTTGCCCTGGGCATGAAGCGCGGCGCGATGAAGGAGCGCTGGTTCAGCTCTACGATCGTGGCCAACAACGGCCCGTATGCCGCTGAGGACGAAGGGCTGAGCTATATCGCCTTGAACCAGGACGGCTCGGAAAAGGTGGCGTTGCGCGACGCGATTCAGGAACTGGGCGCGGAAATCATCGGCCAAGAGCTGATGGATACCTACGGCGGCTGGCCGATGTACAGCAAATTCTTTGACAACAACGTGCCGCTGTTCCATCATCTGCATTTGGACAACGAAGCGGCCGCCCGGGTGGGCCGTCTCGGCAAGCCGGAAGCGTATTATTTCCCGCCGCAGCTGAATAACCACCTCGGCGAATTCCCCGCCACCTATTTCGGTTTTGACCCGGACGTGAAAAAAGAGGAAGTGCGCGCCTGCCTGGAATGCTTTGAGGACAGGGATAACCGCATCACCGAGCTGTCCCGCGCGTACCGCATCGAGCTGGGCACCGGCTGGTATACCCCGGCGGGCGTGGTGCATGCGCCCGGCTCTGTGCTGACCTACGAACCGCAGTGGAACAGCGACGTCAACAGCGTCTATGAAAATGTTACGGCGGACGAGGTAAACAGCATCACCTCGCTCAACGAAAACTGCCCGGACGATAAAAAGGATGATATCGATTACATCATGAGCCTGATGGATTGGGATGCCAACGTGGACCCGCACTACCGCAAAAAATATTTCCGCCCGCCGGTTGAAACCGACGCGCCGGAAGGGGCCATTGAAAAGTGGGTCGTGTACGCCAACCCGTGGGTAGGCGCCAAGGAGCTGACCGTATTGCCCGGCCAGACCGTGACCATCAAGGACGCGGCCGCCTACGGCTGTATCACCGTACAGGGCCACGGCACCTTTGGCCCGCACGACTGCGAAGCCGCCATCATGCTGCGCTACGGCCAGATGTCCGCCGACGAGTTCTTCGTTTCGGAAAAGGCCGCCAAAGAGGGCGTTGTGATCTCCAACCACAGCAAGGTGGAGCCGCTTGTTATCCTGAAGCACTTTGCGCCCAACAACAAGGAGATCCCGCAGAAATCGCCTTTGTGGGAGGACTAAAATGAAACTTCAAAACTACGAAGTAAAAAATGAGAACATCAGGCAGGCCTTTGAAAAGCTCAAAGCCGAGCACCCGGAAAAGCTGCAAAGGCGGCTCAACCTTTCCTGGAGCAACTGGGGCTTTGGCCTGGAGCCGCTGCAGGATTCCTGTAAGCGCCTAAAGGATGCCGGCATCGACTACATCGAGCTGCACGGCAACCACTACGGCCCGGACCTTGGCTATGACGTAAACGAGACCAAAAAGATCCTTTCGGATTACGGCCTGAAATGCAGCGGCGTGTGCGGCATGTTTTCCGCGGACAACGATTTGGCCAGCAACCGTCCTATGCAGCGCCAGGCCGCCATCGACTATATCAAGCGCGAGGTGGCGTTTACCGCCGAGATGGGCGGCAGCTATCTTTTGACTGTGCCCGGTGCGGTAGGCCGCCCGCAAAAGTATGACGACAGCGAAATCTACCGCAGCGTAGAGGCGCTGCGCAAGGTGGCGGACCTGTACGAAAAGTATGACGTCCGCTGCGCCATCGAGGCCATCCGCAGCGCAGAGGTGAGCATCGTGCATACCTTTGAGGATGCCAAGGCGTACATCAAAGCGGTGGACCGCCCCGGCATCGGCCATATCAACGGCGATCTTTACCATATGCTGGTGGAGGAAAGCCACATCGGCCAGGCCATTTTGGACGCCGGCGAAATGCTGACCAATCTGCACCTGGCGGATACCAACCGCTGTGCCCTGGGCGATGGGTTTATGGATATCGACACCGTCATCCGCGCGCTGTACTTGATCGGCTACAACAACGACCGGTGCTTTGTTACGCCAGAGCCGCTCGGCCCCGGCGGGGACCCGTACCCGGCACAGAACAGCATCCCCGACCCTGCCAAGCTGAAAAAGCTGGTGGAGGATACCGCGCGCTACTTCCGCGAACGCGAAGAGGAATTGCTGGCCTAACACAAAGAAAAAGCCCCTAAAAAGGGGCTTTTTTTGTGTTTGTTTTGCTTTCTTCCATCTGTCCCAGTGCGTATTCGCAACATTGAATGACAAGCTTATTGAAAGAGACACCTTCTTTTTCTGCTATCGCTTCCAGTTTATGGATTAAATCCTCAGGCATACGCACCGTTTTATTTATTGAAATTTGCTTTTGAACAACAAACATTTTCATCACCTGATTCTAGCCTACTGGAAATATGAAGTTTTTAATATATTCAAAATAATAACTAAAAATATATTGCAATTTGCATGATATAAGTATAATATTATATTGAATTATTAAAGAAGGAGACGATTTCATGCCTCGTATTTCCAAAAAACCATGGTTGTTTGTATGCTTTTTCCTGCTGTTTTCATTCTGTTTTCCCTTTTCGGCGTCTGCAGCAGAAAATAGAGCATCCATCGCCGTACAGGACTGGAAGTCTTTGTCTGACGCTTTCAACGAAAATGAGGGCGCCGCTGTTATTGAACTTACCGAGGATATTGCATGCCAGGGCGCTCTCACTGCCAAATCGGGATGTGCTTATGTCATACAAGGCAACGGGCATACGCTGACTGATGTAAAGCTGGAAGGCAGCGGGCAAGTGGAGATTGCCGCGGACCTAATAGGAAAGGATGGCATGGCTGCGCTTGATGTAACAGATACACAGTTTATCGTGACGGGTACGCTGACCACATACCCCGGACAAGACAGCCGCTGTATTTTTGCCCAGGGTAATGCCAGCGGAGAAATCTACGGCGACTGCTTGGACAGTACGAATGAAGCAGAAAGTGTGGTGGATACCAACGATGATGCCCGGATTACCCTGCATGGAGATATCAAGGGTGGGTGGGAATATACCGTTAGCTCCAGCGGAACCAGCGAATTGACCGTATATGGCAACGTCTACGCAATAGGAGGACGGACGGAGCGCCCTGTTACCTCTTTTGATGATTCAAAGATGACCATACACGGCGATATCATTGGTGTGCCGGGCACTTATTTGTCCGGAGCGATCGATAACAGTACGCTGGTCGTAGACGGCAATGTAAATTCCGGTCTTGAGGTAGGCCCTATGTTTTCGAGCGGAGGGCCAACGGTGCGCATCGGCGGCAATCTTTCCAACGCTTGCAGCGATAACTATTGCCTTTCCGTTTCGGGTGCTGTGGTTACCATAGGCGGCAGCATCAAAAGCAGCAGCGCAACTTCGTCGGCCATTTTGATGGGAAGCGATGCAGTGCTGACTGTCGGCGGCTCTGTAACGAATACAAAGGGCGGGGCTTTGGAGATCGATCTTGTTGACAGCACCCCTGGCAGGATTTTAATCGAGGGCAGTGTCTCTGCCGGAGGCAGCGCACCGTCCCTAAGTGTGACAAACTTTTCAGGGCTTTCAGGAGATCTTCCTTCCTATCTGCCGAAGATTTCCATCGGAGAGCTAAAAGGGGAGGTACCCATTGGCTCGGGGATCCCCGGGATGGTTGAGGCGGTAGAGGAGAATTTAGCGGCCAATCAACCGACTCCGGCACCCACACAAACCCCGGAAGCGAGTCCTGCGGACTCCATGACTCCTACGCCGGAGGGAAACAAAACGCCGGTTCCGTCTTCTCTTCCATCATCGCAGCCTGTGGGTTTATCTCCGCAGACAGGCGATACAGCCAGCATAGCTCCCTATGCATTACTGGGGACATGCGCCTTGCTCGGCCTTGTTTGCCTCTTAGCTTACAAAAAGCTTTTGCACAGTAACCAAAAGTAAAAGAAAAAGCCCCCGTTTGGGGGCTTTTTTTGATGCATCCTGCCGGAATTTCTGGTATGCTGAAAAGGAAAACGCAAAAGGTGGGAATATGGCATGGTACGGGCAACAAGCGGCCCTCTGCCGCTGCGCCGGCACCCGGCGCTGGCGGAAATGGCGGCGGCATGGTTCAGCGAAAAATGGGGCTTGCCGCAGCAAAGCTATCGCGAAAGCATCCGGGCTTGCCGGGCAGCGGGCGTGCCGCAGTGGTATGTGGTGCCAGATGGCAAAGGCGGCATTGCGGCGGGCGCCGGGCTGATTGAAAACGATTTTCACAACCGGCCGGATCTTTGCCCCAACGTCTGTGCGCTGTTTGTGGAACAGGCCTATCGCCGCCGCGGCCTGGCGCGGGCGCTGCTGCGCTATATCCGGGAGGATGCTGCCCGCATGGGCATAACGACGCTGTATTTGGTCACGGAGCATACCGATTTTTATGAAAAGTGCGGTTGGCAGCACTGCGCCATGTGCAAAGATGACGATGGCCTGCCGCTGCGCGTATACAAAGCGGAGACGCGCGCATGACCACGGGTATGCACCGGGAAAAGAGAGGGAAGAGGATGGAACAGCAAAACACAGATCAAAACGCCGTGCCCGGCGCGGCGCCAAAGAAAAAAGGAGCCTTTTTCAAAAAATATTGGGTCGCCATCGCGACGGTGGCGGCGCTTGTCATCATCGCCGGCGTTTGGCTTTTGATGGGCAATGCGCGGGCCTATAAGGACGCGGAGGATCTGCTGGCCAAGGGCCGGTATGAAGAAGCGGTGGAGCGCTTTGAAGCGCTGGGCAGCTACCGGGATGCGCCGGAGCGCGTAAAGCAGGCCAGCTATGACAACGCCATGGCCTATTATGAGGACGGGGCCTATGACGACGCCATCGCCTGGTTTGAAAAGGCGGGGGATTACAGCGACGCGGCCGAGCAGAAAAACCGCAGCATCTATGCCCGTGGCGACCAGCTGTTTGCCCAGGGCGCATATGAGGAGGCCGAGGCGTATTTTGGCCGGCTGGGCGATGCGCTGGAAACCTACGGCGTGCTGCATTTTGCCACCCTGGAGGATGCCAGGGACACCATCGTGGAAAAGGCGCTGTCCGGCGAGGAAACCATTACGGTGGCCATCGGCGATTTGGAAACGTGCATGGCGCAAACAAACGGCCGCCGCGGCCTGATCCACCTGGCGCAGGCAGAGCTCGGCGAGGTGGAGGCGGATGGCAAAACGCTGACCATACGGCCGGTAGCCTATCCTGGGGTGCGCATTGTGGCGGCCTGGAAGGCGGACAGATTGGATTCGCTCTCGGAAGAGGAACGCAGAACCTATGAAAAGGCCCAGGGCGTGGTGCAGCAGGCCAAGGCAAAGACGGAAAATGCGCTGGAGCTGGAGGCATTTTTGCATAACTGGCTGTGCCAAAACGTAACATACGACAATACCAACGCCGGCCTATGGACGGGCGGCGGCACGCTTCAGCCGGAATGGACGGCCACCTCCGCGCTTTTAAAGGGCAAGGCCAACTGCCAGGGCTTTAGCGATGCATTTTACCTATTGGGCCAGCTGGCGGGGTTTGAGGTGCGCTTTCAATACGGCACCGTCGGCGGCGAGGCGCACTGCTGGAACGCCATAAAGCTGGATGACGCCCAGTGGTATTACGTGGATGTAACGTATGACAACGACATCGAACGCTTTCTGCCGGAGGGCCAAACCTACGCCTACTTAAATTTTGGCGAAGACCACGAGCTGCGCACCCTATGGCCCAACAGCCGCAGCGCCGAGGTAGCTGAAAGCGACAACGCCGCCTATGACCTTTACCGGCATAACGGCACCGCGTTTGACACCCTGGACAGCGCTGCCCGCTACTGCATCGACCAGCGCGAAACGCACAACCAGGCGCAGGCAGCCGTGATGGTGGCCTCCGGCGGGCTGGATCATAACGATCTGTCCAACGCCTTGGCAGAGATCTTGAACGGCCGGGGCATTGCCGCCAACTGGACGGTATTCAGCATCTCTACCCCCGGCGCCACCTATCTCAACGTGCGCTGGGACAGCTTTGGCGGATAAGCCGGCAGCGCTATGCCGCCGAATATAGACACAGCAAAGGGGCGGCCATGGCCGCCCTGTCTGTTTTGCAGCCTGAATGCGGCAAAAACCCCGCAAAACGTTGAAAAGAACGGGGTTTTGGGGTATGATAAACTGATTCAAGGGAAAATCAAGCAAAGCAGGAGACAGCGGTGGCGGACGTAACAGTGATCTTCATCAATTTCAATACCAAAGAGATGGTGCTGCGCGCCGTGGAGCGGGCCAGGGCCTCAGCGCAGCGCGTGCAGCTGGAGGTCATCGTGGTGGACAATTCCACCCGCCCGGAGGAAAAGCTGGGGCAAAGCCTTTTATACCGCCTCATCGAAACGGAAAACCACGGCTTTGGGCACGCCTGCAATTTGGGCGCGCGCCAGGCGCTGTCGCCCTTGCTGCTGTTTGTCAATTCCGACGGCTTTTTGGCTGATGGCGCCATCGAGGCGCTGGCGGATACCCTGGCGGAGGATGGGCGCATCGGCGCTGTGGGCCCGCGCATTTATCTGGAAAACGGCACGCTGGATCATGGCTGTAAGCGCGGCTTTCCCACGCCGTGGAACGCGTTCTGCTATTTTTCCGGCCTTAGCCGCCGCATGAAAAAGCACCCGGAAAAGTACGACGGCTACGCCCTTAGATATTTGGACGAATGGCAGCGCCATGAGGTGGACGCCATCTCCGGCTCGTGCATGATGATCCCAAAGCATGTATTTGAACAGGTTGGCGGGTTTGACGAGCGCTATTTCATGTACGCAGAGGATCTGGATCTTTGCTATGCCATCCGGCAGGCAGGTTATGCCATTGTATATCAGCCCAAGGCCCAGATGCTGCACCTAAAGGGCCAAAGCGGCCTTCATACCTACAACCGCAGGGTCACGGATGCGTTTTACGATTCCATGAAGCTGTTTTACCAAAAAAATTACCAGGAAACGTACAGCGCGTTTACGCGCCGCCTGGTGTTTTGGGGGATAGATTTGAAAAAATGGCTGGCGCACAGAGCGCATAAGGGGCGGTGAGCATGGCGCAGACACAGATCCTTTTGGCATGTTATAATGGACGCAGCTACCTGGATGCGCAGATCCGTTCGGTTGTATCGCAGAGCGAGGCGGATTGGCAGCTTCTCATGCGCGACGACGGCTCGTTTGACGGCACCAACGCCATCCTGCGCGCCTGGGCGCAAAGGGATGCGCGCATCCGCCTTTTGGCAGACCATAAAGCCACCGGCGGCGCGATGACGAATTTTCGCCTGCTGGCGGCCGCGGCCACAGCGCCGTATGTCATGTTTTGCGATCAGGACGATGTTTGGCACCCGGACAAGCTGCAAAAAACGCAGCGGAAAATGCGCGCCATGGAGCGGCAGTTCGGCACGGATACGCCGATTTTGGTGCACAGCGATCTGCGCGTGGTGGATCAAGACGGGCGGGAGATCGCCCCTTCGATGGCAGGCTACCAAAAGCTGGATCTTATGCGTACCTCGTTTTGCCAGCTTTTGAGCCAAAACGTCGTCACGGGCTGCACGGTGATGGTCAACCGGGCGCTTATGGATCTTGCGGGTCCTTGGCCGGATCAGGCCGTCATGCACGATTGGTATCTGGCGCTTGTGGCCGCCTGCTTTGGAAAGATCGGCCTGGTGGAGGAAGCCACGATAGACTACCGCCAGCATGGGCATAACCAGGTGGGCAGCAAAAACGCCGGATCGGCGCAGTATGTGGCAAAGCGGGCCACGGAGACCAAAAAGAGCCGGCAGGTGTTGCTGGATACCTATGCCCAGGCCGGGGCGTTTGTTGCGCAGTATGGCGAAAAGATGCCGCCGGCGTATTATGAGGCGGCCTGCGCGTTTGCCGCTATGCCGCAAAAGCATAAGCTGGCGCGGCTGTATACGCTGACAAAGTACCGCCTGTGGAAGGGCGGCCTGGTGCGCAAAATCGGCCAGTGCTTCTATAGTTGAAAGGATACGGGCGCAAAGCCCGGATATGATAGAAAACAGATCTCGAAAGCGAAAAAAGGAGTGTTGTTTTGATGAAAGGCATTATCTTGGCGGGGGGCGCCGGTACGCGGCTGTATCCGTCTACCATTGCAGTGTCCAAGCAGATGCTCACCGTATACGACAAGCCGATGATCTACTACCCGATGTCCACCCTGATGCTGGCGGGCATCCGCGAGATACTGATCATCTCCACCCCGCGCGATATCGTGGGCTTCGAGCAGCTCTTTGGCGACGGCTCGCAGCTGGGCCTGAAAATCGAGTACGCCGTGCAGGAAAAGCCGCGGGGGCTGGCGGATGCGTTCATCGTCGGCGAAGCATTCATCGGTGATGACAACGTATGCCTGGTCTTGGGCGATAATATCTTCTACGGCTACGGCTTTACCGAGCGGCTAAAGCGCGCGGCGGCGCGCGAGAAGGGCGCCACGATCTTTGGCTACCATGTGGCCAACCCCAAGGCCTTCGGCGTGGTGGATTTTGATAAGGACGGCAACGTATTGTCCATCGAGGAAAAGCCGGCCGAGCCCAAGAGCAATTACGCCGTGCCCGGCCTGTATTTCTATGACAACCGCGTGGTGGACATCGCCAAACACGTAAAGCCCTCTGCCAGGGGGGAAATTGAAATCACCGCCGTCAACAACGCCTATCTGGAGCTGGGCGAATTGAAGGTGGAGCTGTTTGGCAGGGGCATGGCCTGGCTGGATACCGGCACGCACCGTTCCATGCTGGACGCCGCTAATTTCGTAGAGGCCGTGCAGACGCGCCAGGGCCTATGCATCGCCTGCCTGGAGGAAATCGCCTACAACAGCGGGTTTATCAGCCGCGAGCAGCTGCTTTCCCAGGCGGAAAAGTTGAAAACGACGGACTATGGCCAATACCTGTTCCAGGTAGCGGGCAAGGAAAAATAAGGAGAGTGCGGCATGAAGATCCTCATCACCGGCGCCCATGGGCAGCTGGGCAATGAACTGAAAAGCATGCTGGAAAGCGGGCGCGCGGAAATCGGCCCCATCGACCCGGCCTACCAGCATGCAGAGGTGTTTTATAAGGACATGGATACGGTGGATTTTTCCGACCTGGCCGGGGCCCGGGCGTGCGTGGAGGCGATAAAGCCGGATCTTGTCATCAACTGCGCGGCCATGACCAACGTAAACGCCTGCGAAACAGAGCTGGACGCCGCCCTAAAGGCCAACGCCATTTTGCCGATGAACCTGGCAGCACTGTGCCAGGAATTGGGCGCAAAATTCGTGCATACGTCGACGGACTATGTCTTTGCCGGCGATGAAGCTTCCCCGCGCTGGGAGTGGGACCATACCGCACCCGTGACCGCCTACGGCAAAAGCAAAGAGCTGGGCGAGCAATACGTCCGCCAAGCCTGCGCCAAGAGCTTTATCGTGCGCACGGCATGGCTGTATGGCTATGTGGGCAACAATTTTGTCAAAACCATGTGCCGCCTGGCCAGGGAAAACGGCAAGGTCACGGTGGTCAACGACCAATTCGGCAACCCTACCAGCGCCAACGACCTGGCATACCACATCTTAAAGCTGGCGCGTACGGAGTATTACGGCACCTATCACTGCACCAACGAGGGCACATGCAGCTGGTATGAGTTTGCCAAAAAGATCATCGAGCTGGCCGGGATAGAGGCGGAGGTGCGCCCCTGCACCACCGCGGAATACCCCACGCCCGCCAAGCGCCCGGCCTATTCGTCGCTGGAAAACGCCATGCTGCGCAATACCGTGGGCAACCAGATGCGCCCGTGGGAGGATGCGCTTGTCATGTATATGGAAAACGCCAAGCAGCGCGGCATCATCGAGTAAAGGAGACTACCAATGAAAACCTATCTGGTCACAGGAGGAGCAGGGTTTATCGGCTCCAACTTTATCCTGTATATGATGAAAAAGCACAAGGACATTCGCATCATCAATGTGGACAAGCTGACCTATGCCGGCAACCTGGAAAACCTGAAAAGCGTAGACCAGGACCCGCGCTACCGCTTTGTACAGGCAGACATCTGCGACGCCAAAGCGATCCAAGCGGTGTTTGAAAGCGAGCCGGTGGATTACTTGGTCAACTTTGCTGCCGAAAGCCATGTGGACCGTAGCATCACCGACCCGGAGGCGTTTGTCAAGGCCAATGTCAACGGCACGGTCAATTTGTTGAACATCGCCAAAACCTACTGGGCCGAGGGCGACGGCTTTAAGCCCGGTGTAAAATATCTCCAGGTTTCTACCGACGAGGTATACGGCTCCCTGGGCGAAACGGGGTACTTTACCGAGACCACGCCGCTTGATCCGCACAGCCCGTACAGCGCGGCCAAGGCGTCTGCGGACTTTTTCGTGCAGGCGTTCCACGATACCTTTGGCCTGCCGGTGAATATCACCCGCTGTTCCAACAACTACGGGCCGTACCAGTTCCCGGAAAAGCTCATCCCGCTGATGATCAACAACGCCCTGCAGCATAAGGATCTGCCCGTGTACGGCGACGGCATGAACGTGCGCGACTGGCTGTATGTAGAGGATCACTGCAAGGCCATCGACATGGTCATCTCCTCCGGCAAGATCGGCGAGGTGTACAACGTCGGCGGGCACAACGAGCGCCCCAACATCTTCATCGTTAAAACCATCTTGCAATATATCCACGACAATGTGGACAAAGAGGTGGGCGAACAGCTCATCCAATATGTAGAGGATAGAAAGGGCCACGACCGCCGCTATGGCATCGACCCGGAGAAGATCAAAACCGACTTGGGCTGGTATCCCGAAACGCCGTTTGAAAAGGGCATCGTGCTCACCATCGATTGGTATTTGAACCATAAAGAGTGGATGGAGCGCGTCACCAGCGGCGCGTATCAGGAATACTACGCAAAGATGTATCAAGGGAAGTAAGCGATATGGGAAAATTCAAATTCATCGAAACCGGCATCGAAGGGCTGACCATCGTAGAGCCTACCGTTTTTGGCGACGACCGCGGCTATTTTATGGAAACGTACAGCGAACGCGAATTTGCCGACGCCGGCCTGCCCACCTGCTTTGTGCAGGATAACCAGAGCAAAAGCCGCCAGGGCGTGCTGCGCGGCCTGCATTTCCAAATTAAGCATCCGCAGGGGAAATTGGTGCGCGCGCTGTCCGGCGCTGTGCTGGATGTGGCGGTGGATATCCGAAAGAACAGCCCCACGTTCGGCCAATGGCGCAGCTGCCTTTTGACCGAAGAAAACAAGCGGCAGTTTTATGTGCCGGAAGGCTTTGCCCACGGCTTTTCCGTATTAAGCCAAGAGGCGGTGTTTGCCTATAAATGCACAGCGCTGTACGACCCCACCGACGAAGGCGGCATCATGTACAACGACCCGCAGCTAAACATCGACTGGCAGATCCCAGAGGGGGTAGAGGTGCTCCTTTCCGAAAAGGACAAAAAGCATCCAGGGCTGGATGCCTGGAGGTAATCGCTTGAGAGACACCATAAAAGTATTCAAACGGTACAGGTACCTTTTGGGCAACCTTATCAGCCGGGACCTAAAGGTAAAATACCGGCGCAGCGTGCTGGGCGTGGTGTGGAGCGTATTGAACCCGCTGTTGACCATGGTGGTCATCGCCACGGTGTTTGCGCACCTGTTCCGTTTCCAGATCGAAAACTACCACCTGTATTTTTTGGTGGGCAACGTATTGTGGACCTTTTTCAGCGAAGCCACCAACGGGGCCATGGGCTCCGTATTGGAAAATTCACAGCTCTTGAAAAAGGTGTATATCCCCAAATACATGTTTCCGCTGGAAAAATGCCTGTTTGCCTGCGTAAACCTATTGTTTTCCATGGTGGCGGTGCTCATCGTTATGGCGTTTTCCGGCGTATGGCCGACGGTTACATTTTTCCTGTTTCCGTTTGTGGTGCTGCTCTGCTTGGTGTTTGCCATCGGTATGGGGCTGCTGCTCAGTTCGCTGACGGTGTTTTTCCGCGATATTATGCACCTCTACGGCGTGGTGCTGACGGCCTGGATGTATGCCACCCCCATCATCTATCCGCTGGACCTGGCCAACCTGCCGGGCATCATTGTGGCGATTATGAAATTCAATCCAATGTATTATTTTGTCACCATGCTGCGCGATGTGCTGCTGTACAATACCGTGCCCAGCCTTTCGATGTGGCTGTGCTCTGCGGCGTTTGCGTTCGGGTTTTTGCTGCTGGGGCTGTGGTGCTTTAAGAAAAAGCAGGATCGCTTTGTGCTGTATGTGTAAAAGGAGGAAAGAGCGATGGAACAACCGGTCGTCGTGGATGTGCAGCATGTGACGATGAAATTCAATCTTTCCACCGAAAAAGTGGATAACCTTAAAGAATACTTTATCCGTACCATCAAGCGCAATATCATGTACAATGAATTTACCGCGCTGGATGATGTCAGCTTTCAGGTGCGAAAGGGCGAGGTATTCGGCCTGGTAGGCCTAAACGGCTCCGGCAAGAGCACAATGCTAAAGCTGGTCAGCGGCATCTACAAGCCGACGAGCGGCACCATCCGTGTGGACGGCGTGCTGGCCCCGCTGATAGAGCTGGGCGCTGGCTTTGATATGAACCTGACAGCCCGGGAAAACGTGTATTTGAACGGATCTGTGATGGGCTATTCCAAAAAATTTTTACAGGAAAAATTCGATGAGATCATCGATTTTGCCGAGCTGCGCGATTTTGTCGACGTGCCTCTGAAAAACTATTCCTCTGGCATGGTGGCCCGCCTGGGCATTGTTACCCAGAACGGCCTGGCCGAAAACCTGGTGACCGAATTCAAAGACCGCCCGGCCCTGCGCACCTTTATGGTGGCGCTGGTGTCCGCCGCCATCATTCTGGGCGGCGTGGCCTACATGAGCGGCGACCTGACCGGTACGGCCATCGGCATTTCGGCCCTCACCGGCGTGCCTTCCCGTATCATCGCACCCATCTGGGGCGTGTGCATCCTGTTCCTGAACGCCCATCAAAACGCCATTAAGTGGCTGGAAAAGCTGCTGACCGTCTGTGTCAGCGTGATGGCCGTGGTGTTCTGCGTGACCATGTTTGTGGTAAAGCCCAATTGGGGCGAAGTGCTTCAGGGCGTGATCCCCACCGTTCCCGGCGGCGCCATCATGACCTGCGTGGCCCCCATCGGCACCACCGTGGTTCCCTACAACCTGTTCATCCATGCCACCAGCTCCCACCAGACCTGGAAGGACCCCGAGCAGATCCCCCTGGCCGAGTTTGACGTGCGCTGCTCCATGGTCATCGGCGGCTTCATCACCGGCGCGGTCATGATCACCGCCGGCACCGTGATGCGCGGCATGGGAGTCAACTCCGCCATCGACATGGCCGCACAGCTGGAGCCTCTGCTGGGCAACCTGTCCGTTCCCTTCCTGGCCGTCGGCCTGATCTGCGCCGGCATCTCCAGCGCCGTCATCACCCCGCTGGGCGTTTCCTATGTGCTGGCCGGTCTGTTCGGCTGGAAGCTGGACCGCAGCGACAAGCGCTACTTCTTCACCAACATCGCCATTGTGCTGTGCGGCATTGTGGGCACGGCCACCGGCTTCAACCCCCTCACCATCATCATGGCGGCCCAGGCGGTCAACGGCGTATTCCTGCCGGTCAGCGTGTTCGTGCTGCTGTACCTGGCCAGCCGCTCCAGCGTGATGGGCAAGCACAAGAACAAGCCCTACCAGGTAATTCTGGGCACGGCCGTGTTCGTGATCTCTCTGATTATCGGCGTCAGCAGCGTGGTATCGCTGTTCTGAGCCGCAAGCAAACTGTTCCGAAGAGCGCCGGACGGGCCGCAGTCAAAGCGACTTTTCCCCACCCGCTTTTCTCTCAATTCCTGACGCAAGAAACAACAACACAAGCGAACCATAGGAATTCCATCGCCCGCACGGCATAGGCACGGAAGAACAGCCGGCCCGCCCC
>OIWS01000073.1_pt1 | contig 131893 bp, 84 predicted proteins | sample 1587611 | NCBI WGS metagenome assembly OIWS01 (sample SAMEA3888919, study PRJEB22519) | human gut metagenome | biome: human gut; feature: human-associated habitat; material: faeces | place: Denmark | collected 2010 | reverse complement strand
ATTTTTATAGTCAATGAAAAAAAAGAAGGCGCATCGTGTATTACGACACACCTTCAATACTTTATTTCAACCACTTACAAAATCAGCGTAATTTTGCACCGTCAAATCTTACCCGAGGTTTGGCGGTGCCTCTTTTTTATGTGCCATCGGAAGGGAGACATCAGGGATTTCAGGTGATGGCCATAGTATCAGAATCAAAAACATTATAGTATGGCTATAAATTTACAATCCTTGGTCGAGCAGGGTGCGAATGTCAGGATAGAAATTACTGCTGCCGATCTCAAGATGTTCGGTGAGGGAATTACCGAGCGGGCTATCATGGTTTACAGAGAAGAGATAGAGAGCAAGAAACCACAGGAGGAGACCTATTATAACACACGTGAGGTGAAGGAACTCCTCAACGTATGTGATGGCACGCTCAATCTTTGGGCAAAGCGTGGCTATCTCGTACCCGTCAAGGTCGGGAACAAGAACATGTATGCCATGAGTGATGTCCGCCGCATTCAAACTGGCGGCAGGAGCGACACTGTAACCAACTACTGCAAAAGGAAGGAGGCATGAGCATGGGTATCGCACTGGAAATATGCAACAAGGTCATGTCGGAGGTACAAGGTATCAAAGACACAGGTTTTCCTTTGGACGCCTTCCCCGAGAGGGTGCAGACCATCATCCTTGATATGGTAAGGTACGAAAACTTCAAGGTGGAGTATCTCGCTCCTGCCATGCTCTCGGCAGTTTCTTCCGCTTTGGGAGGGACATACTATGTTAGGGTGAAAGGGCAATGGATAACCAATGCCGCACTCTACATAATCATGGTGGGCAGACCGGGACTGGGCAAGACACCGCCTCTTGAAGCGGCATTCTGTCCCATACGCTGGAACGACAATGCGAAGATAGAGAAGTTCAAGGCTGACATGGCCGCTTATCAGAATGCTGCGAAGGAGAGCAAGAGCGACTGCGGCATGGAGAAGCCGGTACTGTCACGCACTCTTGTATCAGACTTCACTCCAGAGGCTCTGCTCTATGCCCATCACAACTCCCCTCGCGGTGTCACAATCCTGGTGGATGAGATTATGGGCATGTTCAATTCCGCCAACCGCTACAACAACGGACAGCTGATAGAGCAGCTGCTGACGGCATGGAGCGGAGGCGCACTGGATGTGGTACGTGTGAACAATCCCATACCGCTCCATATCGAACACCCCTGCATCAATATGATAGGAACCACACAGACGAAGCGTATGGGAGAGCTGATGAAGAAGGGATATGAGGAGAACGGACTGCTTGACCGTATTCTGTTCACGCTTCCCAAGGTACAGCAGCTGACATCCTGGACGAAGGAAGAAGACAACTCTACACACCATCGTTCCGCTTCCGCTATGGAGGCATGGCAGAGTATCATCAGAAAGGTTCTTGCCCTTGACTATGAGACTGGTGAGGACGGGAAGAAACAGAATTTCCACCTTATAGACATGGAGGAAGAAGCCAGGGATGAGTTCATCGCAAGTCACAATGCCACCATACTGCGGACAAATGCCATAGAGGATGACAACATGATAGAGTCCCGCCCGATGAAAGCCCCTGTCCATGTGGCACGCATCGCACTTGTCCTGCAGGTGTTGCGCTATGCCTGTGGCGAGAGCCATCTCCAGTTCGTGACCAGACTGGCTATGCATGGAGCTATAAGGTTGATGGAATATTTCGAGGATTCCTATTGCAGGATAAGGGAGTATGTCGCCAACGATGCCTGTGACGAGCCGTCAAGGGAACTGCTCTCGATGCTGAACGATTCGTTCACTACCGCGGAGGCTCTTGCCGCAGGGAAGCAGCTAAAGGTGACCGACCGCACGGTGATGAACTACCTCAAAGAACTTCTCAAAAACCGTCTTGTCCATAAAATCTGGCAAGGGGAATACCGGAAGACGGTCTTTGATGAATTTACAAAGGGCAGTGTTGAGGGGGAATCTAAGTCCAAACTGCAATGAATAAGCCTCTGTTTCACATTTCAGTTTCTGCAGTTTTTCAGAAGAAGGATACAAAGATGTCTGTGCCATACATTCCCAGTTTCTGCAAAACTGAAAGAACTGAAAACTGAAATCGCCGTAATCTAATTTCAGAAACGAATATGGAACAATATAGATTTCATTTGGAGAAATACCATACCGGGTGTAAAAAGCTGTGTCCCCAATGTGGCTGCAAAGCCTGTTTTACACGCTATGTTGACAGTAAAAGGGAGATTAAATTTCCCGATTATGTCGGCAGGTGTGACCACGAACAAAGTTGTGGCTATCACTTTACGCCAAGAGGCTATTTTCAAGAAAATCCGGAAATTCTCAACGCCATGATGAAAGAAAAACAAGACACGATACAAATATCTCTTGCACCTCGACAAGAACCACAACCGTCATTCATAGACTATGCCATTATGGAGCAGACGTTGTCACACTATGACATTAACCCTTTGTACACATTCCTTGCCAGATGTATCGGAAAGGAAGATACGGACAGGCTGTGTCGCCTTTACCGGATAGGCACGTCAAGGAAATGGGGAGGTGCTGCCGTATTCTGGCAGGTGGATTGCAGCGGACGTGTCCATACAGGAAAGATTATGCCGTATGATGCTACGACAGGCAAAAGGGTGAAGCATCCCCAGCCGCACGTCTGCTGGGTGCATACGGAAATGAGGCAGAAAGACTACAATCTACGCCTGTGCTTCTTCGGTGAGCATCTTCTTCCCTTATATCCCGACAGGAAGGTCTTTGTGGTGGAGAGTGAGAAGACGGCTGCCATTGCCTCGCACTTCATGCCCGATGTGCTGTGGATAGCCACAGGCGGAAAGAACGGATGTTTCAACGAGCGTACAATTTCAGCCTTGACTGGCAGAGATGTGGTGCTGATACCCGACCTCGGAGCTACACAGGAGTGGCAGGCACGGCTTCCCATGCTCGGCAAGGTCTGCCGTTCCGCATCAGTCAATGACGTGTTGGAGGCAATGGCAACGGATGAGCAGCGAAGCCAAGGTCTGGACATAGCCGATTTCCTTTTGATGGAGGACACGCCGCAGATGATACTCCAGAAGATGATAGACCGCAATCCTGCTTTACAGACGCTAATCGATGAGCTTGACTTGCAAATCGTTGAAGAACCGTAATGCGAACAGCTTGCTGTCAGAGAAAAGGGATTTTATAAAATGCCGTAGCTTATTAGGGCATTTTCATCTCTTCCCCTCTGCGAGTGGCAGAGCAAAAAAGCCCCATAAGCGGACTGCATATAGCATCCGTGGATGATGGGACGGCATTTTATAAACAAGACGGTTTTCAATTTATCACAAACAAAACAATTAAGAAAGATGAAAGAACAATATGCAGTATGCCACCTACAGCGTGGCAGCGACAGCGGAATGTCGTGCCACATTGAGAGAAAGGATGCCAATGGCAAGACGTATGTGCCGGACAATGCGGACAGTAGACGCACGCATCTGAACAGGGAACAGGTATCATTCCCCGATGGAGTAAGGAACAGGACTGAAGCCATACAGTACCGCATAGACCATGCCGGACTGACACGCAAGGTCGCTGGCAACCAGTGCAAGACTATCCGAATCATCCTAACAGGGACGCATGAACAGATGATGAGGATACAGGAAGAAGGCAGACTGGACAAGTGGATAGAAGCTAACCTCAGATGGCTGTATGTGACCTTTGGCAAGGAAAATCTTGTATCATGTGTGCTGCACATGGACGAGAAGACTCCCCACCTGCATGCCACCATCGTGCCCATCGTCACTGTCGAAAGGCAACGCCGTGAACGAGAGGGAGAGAGGAAGTACAACACCAAGTCAGGCCCACGGCTGTCAGCAGATGACGTGCTCAAGCGTGCTAGACTTCGTGAATATCAGGATACGTATGCTGTTGCCATGAAACCATTCGGGTTGAAGCGTGGCATAGTCGGCTCTACCGCCAAGCATGTTGCTACATCCACCCACTACAAGCAGCAAATGCAACAGTATGAGGAAGACATCGCCAAGTTGCAGGAGGTAGTGGAGAAAACCAAGGAGGGCAAAAGCACATTGCTCGCTCTGTTTGGTAAGGGCGACCTTGCCAAGGCAAGGAAAGAACTGACATCAAAAGATGAGGAACTGGCAAGATTCCAAGCTAAGATTACGAAACTGGAGGCGGAGAAAGTCTCTCTAAAACAGAAATATGAATCTGACATCGCCAAACTGAAGAATGGCTATCAGAAGGAAATCGATACTGCCATCAGGCATGCGGAGATTGCAGAGTGGAAAGCTGCCGAGAAGGATGCTGTCATTGAGAGGCAGAAGAACAGGATTGAAGAACTTGACCGCAAGGCCAATCCTCAGCGGTACCGGCTCTCATCAGGAGCGGAACTCATCGGTTATCGCTTCCTTGGCAACAACCCTTATACTGTCACCCTGAAAATCTGGACAAAGGTTAAGAATATTGAGCATACCGCTGTCACCTACCTCAGCGACAGCGACAAGAGATTGAAAGCCTTTGGCAATGGAGAACTGACGGAACACGAGTTTGTCAACGCCTGTTTCAGTGCAGCCGAGCAAGTCAGCGAGATACAAGCCAATTTGCTAAGTGCTGCCATTGAACTGGCAACAGGCGGAACAGCTCAACCTTATGTAGGCACTGGTGGTGGAGGCTCAACATCTGAATTGCCTTGGAGGGATAAAGACAAAAATTTCAATAAACGAACAGCAATAAAACGACATTAGTTAGCAAAATAAGTCAGTTTTTGTTCCCCAATTGAGCCCAAACTCCTTTTTTACATCATCAAATTGCAGATTTTCGTCTATTTATGCGAGTGTCTGTAATTATTTTTATACCTTTGTAGCCAAAAAATGACAATTCTTTCCAAGAAAAGTCTCTTTTTACAAGAGTAATCTCTAATGATAGCAGTGGAAGAAAAGGATTTGCAGTCTGTCAAGACTGATGCTTCATTGTATAATGGTCAACCGACTGACACTGGCACACAGTGTCACAATGTAGGAGTTACATCCAGCACGCCCTCCATCCTGAAAAACAAGGATGGGGTGTCGGTAGAGAGTGTCCATACGCATAGTAAGCAGGTATGTATTGAGGGTATCATACGAAAAGCAAAGGAGATTATCGATGCCCGCAACATAGAAAGTTATGCCCCGATGCGTTATAAACAGATTACGAAGCATGGCAAAAAGCATATTATCACCGAGCCTCTTATCTCCCCATACACACTTCGCCTTTGTCAAATGGTAGTAGGCAAGGTCGTAGAACCATTGTGGAATAACGAATGGTTGAGACCAGAATTGGTAACTAATATCCCATACGTATAGTATAGTTAAAGGAGAAACGCTTAAGAAGGTAACTCCTGTAATTACGTTTAGGAAGACAAGGAAGTACGAGGAATCTAATAATTAAAACGAATCTAAAATTTAAAAGATATGGATAAGATTTTAATCAAAGAAACAAAAACTGTCCATGAACTAATAATAAAAGCCATTGCGTCATGTCGAAAAGACGATGACGGTTTCGTGGATTGCATGAATGTTGGCAAGTCGATAGCTTATGAAGGTTATTGTTTTGAACATAAGCTTAGTGATATTATTTGCAGAGAAGAATATCTCTTTGAAACAAAGGTTATACAAAAAGGTGGCGGTACTATTCGTGTCGTTCGTCTAAAAGACGCCAGAAACGACAAGAAACAGAATATACCTAAATACAATTCAAATGCACCAAGAATCCCTAACATAGAGGAGGTTAAGAATCTTATAAACGATTGGAAAATTGGTACCAATCCTATCGTTGGACAATATTATTATAATAGCGAAAAAAGCTATTATGGATTTAGATATATTGCCACACTCACATTTAACGATTTAACCTATTTGGATGAGAAAGAAGTTGAAATAGTTCTTAATGATCCTATTGAGTCCTTGACAATAAATGAATTTTATGAATTTCAATGGGTTATTGTCAAGTGTAATGATCAAAGAGGTTATCGAATGGATGTAATGCCAGGTACTACTTTTAAGTCTATTGAGCCAAAGCAATTGGTTAATAGGCTTCACAAAGTATGGGCAAATTGTGATCCAACAATCTCTAATCAGATGAAAAATACCATGAAAATGGTTAGTACACAATTAACTGCAAGTAGTGATGGTACATTTATATATGAGTTGTTGCAGAATGCGAACGACTATCCGATGGAAGACGAATCAGGTAATCCTATTCCTGTAAATGTTGAGTTCCATATCACTGGCGAATATTTAATTTATAGACATTCTGGTGATTTCTTTACCCCTCGAAACATTGCAGCAATAAGTAAGCTGGCAGCAGGTGAGAAAAAGGCGAAAAAGAATGCAATCGGTTATAAAGGTATTGGTTTTAAGACTATTTTTAATGGAAATGACTATGCTTATCTTAGGACTGGAGAATATTCTTTAAGATTTGATGAGTCTTCTCGCATTTCAAGAGATGATCCCTGGCAGATTATGCCAATATGGACTGATAATCAAAATGTCGATAGAAAGGTAAAGCAGCTATTTGACAAAGGAGAAGAACGCTTTAGAGTTCAGATGGCAATTCGACCAAAAGACCAAAATCAATTAAGAGGTGATGAAAAAAATGCCTATGAACATCTTTTCCTTGATATTTTTAAGGATGAAAAGGACATTCTATTTGTTCCAAACTTACATAGTGTACAAATATTTATTGATGGACTTCCTCGCAAAAAATGTACAAAACGAAGCAATAACTGGGTTCTTACACAAGATCCATATGTTTACTCATTCACAGAAAATGAGATAAAAGACATTAACGCTGAAGTATTGGCATCTGATGGAAAGATCCCTGACAAGTACAAGAACTTTGAAGATACACGAGTAATGTTTGCATGTAGAAGAAACGGTAAAAATCTTTCAGCCGTTGAAGGCTCTACTGTGAATTGCTATTTACCTACTCAGGCTAAATTCGGCTTCCCATTCATGTTTAATACAGACATGATTCCAACAGGTCCTCGTGATAATATAGAACCTGAGATAAAATTGAATGAACGTTTTGCAAAAATTGCTGGACGTAAATTCGTTGAATGGATTCGGGATCTTGTTCTATCTGGAGATTATAGCTATAAATCAATTTTTAATCTTATACCAGACTTTGATTATTGCAGAGAACATCATTCATCATACAAGAAATTCATTACAGCTTTTGAAAATGGTTTTAAGGAAGCTCTCGTTGAGATACCTATTGTACCAGTTATTAAAAAAGATGATGTAATTGCTGTCGAGAAAATTTGTAATGTTCTTTTTGACACAACAAAGATAACCGAAACAAATGTAATGACGGATGAGGAATTTATGAGATTCCTTAATTCTGAATGCAATTTACCTCACACAGAACTAAGAAAGGATTGTGATTCGTTTAATAAACTATTCACAACATTCCATAATCAAGAAAAGGAGTTCACGGAAAAGAATTTGATACTTTTCTGTGAAAATAATCTTTTCCTTGATTGGATGTCCATAAAGTCTAATAATATCAAGTTCATTTCTTTTATTTACAAAAAGAAGTGGCTAAAGAACTATTCAAACAAGAAGATTTTCCTAAGCGAAGACAATGGCAATCAACTGTATAATTCAGGTGATTTGTATTTTGATGATGTACAGTACATAAGAGCAAGATTTGTGGAATATACAAGTCAGTTAAATTGCCTTTCATATGATTTCATAAAAATCCTAAATTCTTCGACTGATATGTCACTAGATGAATATAGTGTTAAAAATATGTTCAAAGCATTCTCCGCTAAAACATTTATTGATAATATTTTGTTCAATGAAGAAAATTCAGATAAGGCTATAAAATATCTGTCAACCTTCGGTAAATCAATTGATTTCATACATACACTTGCTTACTATGGAATTGCAGATTCAAAATACAAATTCCTACCTTTATTCGACATCAACAAAAAGTTAGTAGATGATTATAATCGATGTGTTTATTTTGACTCCACCGAGGCAGAAGTTGCACTAAATCACAAATGGCTAGATAAAGAATGGGCTAGTATAATTTCTAATGAATATTTTGTTAAAGACGAAAGCTTTAACAATTCTATTCTCGCTGTTATATCAAAGCTTGGTGTAAAGTCATTCTCTAATAAGTCATTTATAAAAGAAATTATTCTTAATCAGAATAATCTAATTACTCTATCAGCTAATATCTCAACAGACTTAACAACAAATGTAAGCTTTGTTAAATACTTGTTTAGCAACATCGATTCAGTTGAGAATAATCAACTTATACATTTCCCTTTGTTTGTACAAGACGCAAAAGGAAATGAGACAACTCATGTCAATGACGTTGATGAGAAAATATTTATATACGCTGAGAGTTACAATGAACATGCCAAGAAACTTTGGATAGAAAAAGATTGGATGTATTCTTTGAATGAAGATTATTTTAATCTTATGGTTGATACTGGCAATGATAAGGATTTACAGGCTCAGAAAAAAGAGATTCAGTCATTTTTTCAGGATAAATTTGATGTAAAATCTTTCGGTCAGGCAAACTTCTATTACAACGTTTTAACGAAGAAGTTAGATGCAATATATAGTAAACTGACAAATGAAGAACTTCTATTAGATTTCTATAACTACTTAAATAAGAATTACGATATTCTCTTTGAAGGTAATGGCAATATTCGAGGAGAAAAGACATTTGCATCAATGCCATATATAAATGGCAATGACGAAATAATTGCAACTATAGATAGTCAAGCTGTTAAGTATTTATATAGCGAAGAAGTTATCAGCTTTAACCAAGAGTTATGGTTACCCGCAAATTTGGTAATAACCTCATCAACTAAGTATTCTACCTACGGAACAAAAGTACTAGAGAAACTTGGGTTTGGAGAATACAATATGACAGACTTTTTTAACTCTGTTATATTCGGAAAAAAGGCATTCTTACTAGAGGGATTAAAAAACTATGAAAAGAATGTTTCATTTCATAAGTTTATGATTTCCCATCGAGCCGATATTGCACTTACAGAATTGCAAAACAAATTACCAAATTATCCAGTCTTTTTAACAGGAGCCAATAACCAAAAGGTATATTCTTCGACTTCAACTGGGCATAACTTATCTTCTCCTGAAATATTGAAATTTGTAGATAACGGAATTATTTCCATAAATGACATAGATATTATCGACTCTGCTTATATGGTAAGTGGGGCTGTTGATTATTGGTGCAACATTTTAAAAAATAATACATTCGATCTATCCCGTATATCGCTTTGGCTTACAAAGACAAAATATTCATTAATTAATACTTTTGCGACAGACAATCAGAAACAAGATGGTAATAAGAACAATGTAATTCTGTGGAATACTATAAAGGATGTATATTGTAATACAGAGGATATTAAAGTATTCAACGCATTACCATTTATCGCTAAGAATCAGAATATTGAAAAGGTAAGTTGTATATTTTTGTATTTAAATAGTAATCCAAAGACTTATATATCAGATGCGTATCGAACACAAAAAGGAACTGATGCTCAATTAAAAAAGTATGATCCAAAAGATGCATATCTTGTTGATGAACGCTATCTTCAGGGAGATACCTCTGTTGAGAATATTACAAGTTGGTTCAATTTCTGGAAGAAATTAGGTGTAAAACATGAAATTACTGAGATTCTTATCTCTAGCGTTATACCTAAATTACATACATTGGATCTTTTTGATGTCGCTAGTGTGTTGCTTTCAAATAGAGACGAACTTAAGGAAAAAGGATATGATATTGATAAATTCATAAGCCTTAGAGTTCAAACTATAGATAACACTTTCCAACCTGTAAGCGAGGTAAGACTTATCAAAGGTGTAGAAAATGAACCTATCAAGTCTATACGTCTTCGAAAGCAAATAAACGATTCCTATACATCAGAAGTAAAGAATTTTATTCTGGAAATTGCTGAAAAAGCTCAAAGTAAGAACATAATAACCTCAGAAGATGAATGGGTAAATCGTAAGATTAAATTCATTAAATCTTCACTTATGGTGAATCTCAATTCTGAGCAAGACAATTTGCGTGGAATATCAAGAGGCATATATGAACCTTTACTGCATGATATTATTCTCTATTGTGCAAAATTATACCAGACCAAAGAGTTGCCATCTAAACCATATGCAGCAACATTAAAAGAACTGCTAATCAAAGGAGAGGATGGCATTTTCCACGTAGGCTCTGATTTAACCTTAGGTTCTTCGTATCTCCCAAAGACCTCTAAACATGGGGCTTGTGATTTTCAAGGTAACGGTATAAAGGCTAACAGCATCATCAAGTATCTATCTAAAGAGTATTTAGAGTATGACAATTGGGTTGTTGTAAGAGATTTTTTTACGAAATATTGGGGTGTTCACTTCAAATTTGAAGAGAAGCACATACCTTTATTGGAGAACCATCAGTTTGCTCTCTATTTCTGGAATATCTATATTAGTATGCCAGACATGCTGGATTCTGTCCAAAAATTAATAACAGACAATAAGATAACAGCACAGACAAAATGCGTTCCAACTGCCACAGAAACAGAAAAGCCATGTAATTTGTACAATAGAAAAACTATTGGCAATATGGTAAAGCGTATTCCAGAGAAATGGCCAACTTTAATATGTGATGAATCTATACCTTCATCTATTGATGGTAAAGACAACCCTATAGATAAAATCTCTGGGTATAAAGAACAACTTTCTGGTAAACATTGTTTCCTCTATTTGGAAAACTCAGATCCTTCACATCATGAATTAAGGAGAAAAGCTTTGGAATGGATTATTGCAGACAAAGCCAATATAACAGCTGAAGATATAACCAAATATAGAGACAGTTCTACATCATATTGGCTGAACTGTGATAAGAAAAAGATGTTGATAAAGAATATGTGTGCTATTGATCCTACAGATGCATACATAGTACAGCATTTTAGTACTGATCCTCATATTCTACAAGAAACGCTCTTTCCTTCAGGCAAATTAAATGAAGTTTGCTCATTACTACGTATAGATGTACTGTCAAAACAAAAGAGTTTTACTGCTACACCTCTGAATTACAAGACAGAATCGTTGGAATGTAAGAGAGTATTGAATCAGAGAAGTTTACTTCTTGCAGCAATAGTAGGAAAGGAAGATAGTGAATCATGGCAAGAGGCATATAAAGCTTACAAAGTAAACGTTGACAAGTGTTCATTTGTCAATTGCGGTTCTATTGAACTAACATGTAAAATTATGCCAGATATTAAGAATGACGATGCAATCATGTTCTTCAGAGACACAGATACCGAGACATTCTACTATGTGGAAAAATGGCAAGGAAAAGTATTCTATGAAGAGTTTGTAAAGGCATGTTCTGAAGCATTAGAGGTACCGTCGTCAGCAGATATGATGTTAGTTGGTAATATTCTTGATGAAGATTTGTCCATTGTTGGTTTAACCAAATTGGTCGATAGATACTGTTCCCTTCTTCTTGAAGATAAGGATTTTTATGAAGAACTTATTCTTCAATTCCCAGGACTAACTAACAAACTATCTTTGCGTGAAACGGTGGAGGAAACCGATACAAACTATGATGTACCGGCAGAGACTTCTATAAGTACAAAGAAGTATGAAAGTACCGAAGAAGAATCAGAGACTCATACTGGCGATATTCCTGACACTACAGAGTCTAATGAAGATGATATGTCTACAAAAAGTTCTGGTATTAGAACTGAAGATGGTCACGAAACTAATGAGCAAGAAGACCAAAACATCAAGCACAATGATTCTTCTACGACAGAAGCTAAAGTTGAAAAACAAGTTACCAAAGAAGATTCAGGAAATGTTTCATCTGCATCGAGAACATATAATACAGATACCAGTTCTACAGGTAATCAGGAGAGAACACGTAAACCTGAAACAACAAGCAGAACTGAACCAATGAAGCGTACCCAAGAACTTTCAACAAGAACAAGAAAACCACAAAAATCTGTTCTATATGAAGAAGATTCTATTTCCGAGAAGTACAAGCCAAAGGGTAACAATGCTGACATTACTGACTGGAAGAAGAAGCAGCAGCAAATAGAATTAGGTGTTGCAGATCCTAATAGTTCTGAACTTGAAGCATGTCGTTCTTTAATTGACAGTTCAAAAAATGATAATGAAATCATTGATGAGCAGTACCTTTCTCGTTATCGTCTTTATAATTACCTAACAAACGTAGAAGGTATTGAACTTGGAGATAAACGAGAGTTCGTAAATAACAAATCAAAGGGTTCTTTTGACCTTGACACCAATAAAGGTTACATCCATGCACGTAGCGCAAAGGGTGGAATATTGTTCATCTCAAAGTTCTTATGGGAAAAATTGAATGAAGAAGGTCATAGACTCTGTATGTATTATGGTAATAAAGGCTCAGAGTTCAAATTGATAGATAGTGTTTCTCAGTTAATTGAACTTGTAGGTGATGACAACATTATTGTACAAGTTAAGGGATCAGAGAAATACAATACCATTCAGTCAATATTCTCTGGTAGTCTGAAAGAGAATGGACGCGCTTACGTACTTATCCGTATAAAGAGTAATGAGCGATATAATGCATTATTCGTTAACATTTATAATAACAATGATGATAACGACGCAGGATTCTAAATATGAACGAAGTACTATGTAATTATAAACGGTTCTTTGAAGATCAGATTCAAGAATCAGAACAAGAGTTTGTGTCATACCTCAAATCCCCATTAAGTTCTCTTTTCCAGGAAGATAGAGTTTTTTGGGGGAAGGTTGTGTCTATTAATGAAAACCTTGGTCATATTACGATTCAGGTTCCAAAAGGTCATTGTCCAAGATTAAAAATTAGTATGTCTTTTAGCATACTTCGACAGAATGCATGGAATGAATTGGGAAGTAATATTTCACAATGGACTTGTCAATGCAAACAATTTCTTGAAAATACATCCTACCATACTATGTTTTCTGATATAAAGCCATTATATTTCAAGAAACCAGACGAAAGTCATGATTATATTGGTTGTTCAGGAGTAGATTTGAAGCTTTTTTTAAGCATAAAGCAAGCATTAGAAGATGGTCGAAGTGTTTGGTATTTAATGACAGAAACATTTCCTCCTACTCAATATCTGCAGAATCTCTGTAATTATATAGACAGATATAATGGCGACCCAGAGTTACTTGTTATGCCTAAAATTTCTTATGATGATTGGAAACCAAAGGAATTGACAAATCATGATGATATAGCAGGTTGCATCGTTAATAAGCTTGATAGTGAGAATCTTTGTATATTACAGGGTCCTCCTGGAACAGGAAAAAGTTATACTATTGCCACTATTGTTTCACGTTATATAGAAGAAGGAAAGACTGTATGTGTTACTACTATGAGTAACAAAGGTCTAACAGAACTAATAGAAAAAGAGCCATTGAACAAAGCTAGAGAAGAAGGTAAAATTTCTAAAACTCTGTTAACTGCAGATGAACTTAAACAAATAAAAGGTACAAAGATAGCTGGAAAAGATCTTGTTGTACCTTCCGGTGAACTTTTGTGCTGCACATATTATATTTTATCAAGCAAGTATTCAACTAATGCAGACTATATAGTTGAACCTATTTATGACTTGGTTGTTATTGAAGAGGCATCACAAGCGTATTTAACTTCTATCGCTGCATTTAAGCGTTTAGGAAGACAATGCCTTATAGTTGGTGATCCAATGCAGCTGCCTCCTATTGTGTTAAATCCACAAAAAAGTGAATACATACAATGGAATGTAGATATTCAAGCGAATGGTCTCAAAACATATGCATTAGGAACTGATACATCAAGTTTTAGAATAACAACATCTTATCGATTAACCGATGAGAGTTGCCTGTTAACAGGTTTATTCTATCAAAATAGTCTGAAATCTGTTCAAAAAGAAGCGATTACATTTGAGAAAATCAGTGACAAGGTCTATTTCCCACAAAAGGGTGGAACAATAATTAAGCATGTGTCTGGGGCAATGGATGCCGTATGCTCTAAAGCTGCAAGAAATACTATCAGAAGTATCGTTACATGGATAAGCGAAAACTATCCAAAACGTACTATTGGTATAATCTCGCCCTTTAGACAAACTGTTCAGGAATTACAAAGAGAATTCTATATTGAAAACCAATCTATAGACATTACCGTTGAAACGATTGACAGGATTCAGGGTATGACTGTCGATTATACAATTTTGTATTTCCCTCAAAGAAACATCTCTTTTGCACTAACAGAGAACAGATTTAATGTTGCAACAAGTCGTTCAAGAAGTACAACACTAATTATCAGTGATGTTCCTCTAGAGATTTTTACAACAATATCTCCTATTGTTTCCAAGTACCTCTACAGTTGTACACATATCGATGGTAATGTACTAACAGTAAGGTCTCAATCATCAGAACACGATAACAGCCAATCGCCAAATGGACTAAAGGTTATTAAAAAAATAGATTTGTCAAAATTTGAAACTTCAAAACAAAAGTCTGTCAAGTCATTTACTAAAGAGAATATCTATATTATAGACACTAACGTTTTTGTAAACTGCCCAGACATAATTTCGAAAATTGATTCCAAATATAAAGTCGTACTATCAGCAAAAGTTATTGATGAACTTGACAAACTCAAAATCAAACTAAGTAATGACGAAAAGCGAATTGTTGAAACTGCACTTAAATTGATTAACAGAGCTATGGACAACGAAAACGTTTCAATGGAATTGTCTGATCCTACCTTATTACCTGATGATTTTAACAAGAAATCTCCAGATAACAACATTTTGACAGTTGCGTTGAAGTTCAAGGATGAGAACCCAATTCTGCTAACGTCTGATAATGGATTACAAGTGAAGGCAAAGGGACTCAAAATTACAACTATTACTTTGAAAGAGTTTCTTAAACGTTAAATTATATATGACCGAACTCGAACTACAGCAATACCTCCTCCGCGAGTACCCACAAGAGAATGCTCGATGTGAGTGGAAGGAATTTAAGAATCTGAAGAACTCGTTCTGTGGGGACGAGAAGGATGATGTAATTTCCTATGTGTCAGCTATCGCCAACATGGAGGGAGGGCATCTTGTGATAGGCGTAAAGGACAAAACGCTTGAAATAGTCGGAACAGACATTTCAAGGCTTACTTTCAACGGACAACCAGCCAATCCTCAATCGGCAGCATTCAAACTAACGGAACAGTGTACTTACCTGTCGTTCGAAGGATTATCCATTAAAGAGTATGTGACAGATGATACCCAGAAGAGGGTATGGATTATCCATGTTCCTAAGCATCTTCCCCGCCGTCCTGTATTAGCTCACAAAAAAGCTTGGCAGAGAATTGAAGATTCTCTCGTAGAACTTACATCTGAACGGATGAATGTAATTCTGGACGAACCTATAAGTGGAACAAAAGACTGGTCTGCCGAAATCGTCCCCGATGCTACTGTTGAGGATCTTGACGAGGTTGCTATTGCCAAGGCTCGTATGATGTTCAAGAAGGTTCACAGTCGCATACCAGCAACGGAAGTAAACGCTTGGGATGCAAAGACATTCCTCGGAAAATGTGGGTTAACAAAAAATGGAGGCATTACGCGTGCAGCCATCATCCTGCTTGGTAAATACGAATCAGCCTTCAAACTTCGTCCTGCTGTGGCACAGGTGACATGGACTCGACGGGATGCTAATCAGGATGTGGTTGACTACGAGCACTTCACTGTTCCATTCATCTTGACAGTGGATGAAATTCTCTCAAAGATTGAAAATCTGACTTTGCGTGAAATGCCCGGTGGTACGCTTTTCCCGGACACAATGAAGCAGTATGATGACTACACTATACGCGAAGCACTCCATAACTGCATTGCACATCAAGACTATACGATGCAGCAGCGTGTCAATTTTGTAGAAAATCCCGGTTACCTGTATTATTCCAATGCCGGTACATTCCTCCCCGGTACATTGGAGAATGCATTGAGAAACGAAGAGTCTCAGAGTTATTTCCGAAATGAGTGCCTATGCAAGGCAATGGTTGACTTCAATATGATTGATACCGTAAGTCGAGGTATCAAGAAGATGTTTAACGAGCAATGGCGCAGACACTTCCCTATGCCGGATTACGAAATTGACGCAGTAAGGAAGAAAGTGGTAGTACGTATCTATGGTAACGAAATAAATAAGCGATATACGGACTTATTGAAAACAAACAATACCCTTTCGCTATGGGATTGTATATCGCTTGACGCTGTGCAGAAAGGCAGGCTTATACATGAGAATGTGGCAAAAGACCTCTTATGCAGGGGGCTGATTGAGGGTGAGGCACCAAATTATAACATTTCATTAGGTGTTGCTAAAAATACGCACCAACTACCTTCATATACCAAGACAAAAGGTTTGGATAAGGAAAAACTTCGTCAGATGATTCTACAATATCTTAAAAATACTGGTAATGAAGGTGCGAAAAGAGATAGCATATATGAATATATCAAAGATGTGTTACCATCAGGTAAGACAGAAGAACAAAAGCTACGTAGTTTAGGAGATATATTGAAAGCCATGAAAAAAGAAGACTTGATACGGACAGATGGGCGAAATTGGTTTGAGAAGTAAACGACGTTTGAATCCAGCAAATTCCGTCGAAATTCGACGGGAAACAAAGAGAATTCCGTCGAAATTCATACCATTCCGTCGAAATTCGACAAAAGATATAACGGAAACCGACCGAAAAAGTCCTAATCTGTCCAAGAAACCGACCGATTTATGAAAATCCGACCGTTTTTATTCAAAATATGATGGACAATCAAGATTCAGATGTTAGTAAGTAAAATAATTCACAAGAGATATGTTATTCGGAAACAAAATAAGAGAACTTAGAGACGAGCAAGGCTTGTTGCAACGCCAACTGGCAGCTGCATTAGAGATTGATACCCCCATGTTCAGTAAGATTGAGCGTGGAGACAGACGAGCCAAACGAGAGCAAGTAGTCAAACTTGCAGAATTGCTGCATCAAGATGAAAACGAGATGCTGAAACTATGGCTTGCCGACAAAGTGATAGATGCCGTAGGAACAGAACATGACCATATTCTGAAACGCGATGCCATAGAAGTGGCACAAAAAACAATCTTGTAAGACTACGATTATGGATGCAGACACCATCATGAGAAGATTGCACGAGTTGGAAGAAGAGAATAAACGGTTGAGGTCTCTTCTTGCCGAGCATGGCATACCGTTTGAGGCGTGTGTCCATGATGGTAATCTTGCTGTACCCCAATATTCAAAGCTAACGTCTTCTTCCGTAAGCCTTTCTTTGCAGGAAAAAGTTGGATTGTTCCAGAGCCTATTCAAAGGTCGTGAGGATGTGTTTGCTAAAAGATGGCATAGTGAAACGACTAAGAAGTCTGGCTATCAGCCTGTATGTGAACGTGAATGGAACAGGGAGTTCTGCGACAAGCGGAAATACAAATGTTCCGAATGCCCTAACCGGAAGTTCGCACCTTTATCATACGAACACATTTTTAACCACCTTGCCGGTAAAGACAACTATGGGCGTGATGTAGTTGGTTTATATCCTATGTTGAACGATAATACCTGCTATTTCCTCTGTACTGATTTCGATGACAAGAGTTGCGAGCATGGGTATCAGAATGATGTTCTTGCCTTTGTTGGTGTATGCAAGGAATGGAGAGTTCCTTGCTATATAGAGCGGTCACGCTCCGGCAATGGGGCACATGTGTGGGTGTTCTTTGACACTGCCATTGCAGCCATTAAAGCAAGACGACTGGGAAAGTCAATTCTATCAGAGGCCATGAATAAGGATGTGTACCTATCCTTCAAATCGTACGACAGGTTTTTCCCGAACCAAGACACCTTACCTGATGGTGGATTGGGAAATCTCGTAGCTTTACCATTGCAAGGACAGGCGCGAAGAAAAGGCAACAGTGTATTTGTTGATGAAAACTTCCAGCCGTATCCCGACCAATGGACTTTCCTTCTCGGCATTCAGAAACTGTCAGAAGCAACCGTTGATGACATTCTACAGAAACACACTTCTGTATTGGGAGAATTGACAAAAAGTAGCGAGGGAAAGCCTTGGGAGATACCTAAACCCGAAACGATTGACCAATCGGATTTCCCGTCAAGCATGACATTGACAAGGGCGAATATGCTGTACGTCCCCTTGGCTTGTCTGTCGGCAAAGGTCATCAACTATCTCAAGCGAATGGCAGCATTCCATAATCCGGAGTTTTATGCCAAACAAGGTATGCGGCTGTCAACTTATGATGTTCCCCGTATTATCTCATGTTCAGAGCTGACAGACAACTACATTGCCCTGCCTCGTGGTTGCGAGGATGATGTGGTGGAGACACTTGAAGCAAACAATGTAGAATACTTCATAGATGACAAGATCTGTCATGGACGAAACATCGATGTGTCATTCAAAGGTGAACTACGTAAAGAGCAGCAGCAAGCTATGACCTTTATGCTTTCTCATCCAGTTGGAACACTGTCTGCCACAACGGCTTTTGGAAAAACGGTATTTGCCATTGCGATGATTGCCCAAAGGAAAGTGAACACGTTGATATTGGTGCACAGAAAATCTCTACTCGACCAATGGAAGAAGCAATTGAACGACTTTTTAGAGATTAACGAAGTCATTACGGACAACTCAAAACGAAGAAAGAGCCATCTTTCGCCCATAGGGGAACTGTGCTCGGGAAAGGACTCTCTGCATGGACTGATTGACATAGCCCTGATACAATCATGCTTGGAAAACAATGAGGTCAAGCCTTTTGTTCGAGACTATGGCATGGTGATTGTTGACGAATGTCATCATGTCTCATCTGTAAGTTTTGAACAGGTGCTGAAGCAAGTAAACGCTCATTACGTTTATGGACTTACTGCCACACCTATACGTAAGGATGGACATCAGCCCATCATTTTTATGCAATGTGGAAAGATACGATATACTGCGGATGCAAAAAGCCAGATGGACAGACAAGGTTTTGTTCGTATCCTAATACCGCGTTTCACATCTTTCCGTAATGTCTCGCCTGATACCAAAACATATACTCAAACCATAGAGGCTTTGTCAACAGACAAAGTGAGAAACAACCTCATCATTGAGGATGTGAAAACTGTAATTGCAGAAGGACGAACTCCAATCATCCTTACAAACTTGACATCCCATGTGAGAATCCTGACGGAATTGTTGCAGCCTCATGCAATGCATGTAGTCAGCCTTGTCGGTGCAGACTCTGCAAAAGAGAAAAATATGGCAATGGAAAAATTGGATAAGATTGCCGATTCTGATTCTTTGGTCATAATTGCCACAGGCAAATACATAGGTGAAGGCTTTGACTATCCCAGACTTGACACACTGTTTCTTGCGCTACCCATTTCATGGAAAGGGAATATAGCTCAATACGCAGGAAGGCTGCATCGTGATTATGATGGAAAGAATGAGGTGCGCATCTATGACTATGTAGACATACGTGTTCCTCTCTGCGATTCAATGTATCGTAAGCGATTGAGAGGGTACGCATCTGTGGGCTATGGTGTCCCGAAACCAACAGGTGGAAACAACGTTTCAAAGCAAGAATTGATTTATGATGGTCAGACTTTTTCCGAACCATTCCGTCAAGACCTGCTTGCAGCCAAACATAGCATAGTCATCTCTTGCCAAAAGATAAAGTTCAAATACACCCCTCGGCTACTATCTTTGTTACGGGAACTTATGACCAATGGTATTGAAGTCGTTGTTTGTATCAAGGAACAAGGTTATATCGAAAATGAATTACGGGAGAATGGCATAGATGTACAGTGCGATGAAAACCTGTCAGTGCAATGTGCGATAATCGATAAAAACACTGTTTGGTATGGCAGCATCAACTTCTTTAGGTACAACACAGAAGAGAATAACGTGATGCGAATTGTCGATTCAGCTATAGCCAATGAATTGCTGGATATTATATGTGGGTAGTGTTAATGAATGTAAACTGCAAATGGTGGAATAAAACACGCTCAATTATCGTTTTCAATTCGTGTAAGGAGGAAACAATGACCTTAACAAACGATGGGAAACATGTGGTATCAAAATATCCTTTCAGTTATATATAAGTACTGATATACAGATTGTTAAGAGTCTCATTTAGGTTCAAGCGCGAACGGAAAACCGGCAATCAGCTTTGTTGTTGAAGAAGGTATGCCGGAGGAAGGCTACAAACTCTCCGTCACCCCCGACCTCATCACGCTGAGCGCCTCTCAACCTAACGGTTTTTTCTACGGTGTACAGACTATTTTCCAACTGCTCCCCCGGCAGTTTACGGAAAACAAGCGGATAAAAAAGCAAATTGGTCGATCCCTGCCGTAGAAATCGAAGATGCCCCCCCGTTTTGCTCATCGCGGACTGATGTTGGATGTTTGCCGTCATTACGTACCGATTGACTACATTTACAAGTTTATCGACCTGCTGGCTATGAACAAAATGAATGTTTTCCACTGGCATTTGACAGACGATCAGGGGTGGAGAATCGAAATCAAGAAATACCCCAAACTGACGGAAATCGGTTCCAAACGTGAAAAGACACTGGTGGATTATTATTATGTAAACTATCCGCAGGTGTTTGACGGAGAGGAACATGAAGGATATTACACACAGGAACAAATCAAGGATGTGGTGGCCTATGCCGCAAGCAAATATATCAATGTCGTTCCTGAAATAGAAATGCCGGGACACGCGCTGGCTGCACTCGCTTCTTATCCGGAATTGTCTTTTGATTCAACGCAAACGTATAAAGTATCTCCTACCTGGGGCGTATTCGAGCAAGTATTCTGTCCGAGCGAAACGACTTTCAAGTTCTTTGAAGGGGTGATGGATGAAGTTGTAGAGTTATTCCCCAGCGAATACATTCATATCGGTGGTGACGAATGTCCCAAGACAGCATGGAAGAACAGCGCTTTCTGCCAACAGTTAATCCGCCAACTGGGGTTGAAAGATGATGTAACTCCAAGCAAAGTGGATGGCGTAAAACATAGCAAAGAAGATAAACTGCAAAGTTACTTCGTCACTCGCATGGAGAAATACCTGAATGACAAAGGACGCAACATTATCGGATGGGATGAGATTCTGGAAGGCGGGCTGGCTCCGAATGCAACTGTCATGTCATGGCGTGGTGTAGAGGGTGGTCTGAATGCTGCCAAAGCCGGACACAATGCCATTATGACTCCGATGCCCTACGCTTACCTCGACTTCTATCAGGAAGACCCGGCTATCGCCCCGACTACCATTGGCGGATATACTACTTTGAAAAAGACATACAGTTACAATCCTGCCCCGGATGATGCGGACGAACTGGTGAAGAAACATGTCATTGGTATGCAAGGCAACATCTGGAGAGAATACATGAAAAACTCCGACCGCACGGATTATCAGGCTTTCCCGCGCGCAATGGCTATCGCGGAAACCGGGTGGACACTGGATGCCAACATTATGGCTGGACGAGATTGAAGCGTATTAACCAAGTGTAAATCATCTTAGAGTAAACCCAATATAAAAAGAACGGTGGACACTAGTTTCTAACCGATGTCCACCGTTTTTATTTTAAGAGTTACCACACCGGAATTGTGTGATTACTATCCTTCGGTTTTATACTGAACATTATATTTATCAGATAAGTCCTTTTGCAGAAAGGTAACGTTCTGCCTCAATAGCAGCCTTGCATCCGCTTCCCGCCGCTGTAATAGCCTGACGGTAATGAGGGTCGGCCACATCTCCGGCAGCAAACACTCCGGGAACTTTCGTACGCGGACTGGCACCATCTGTAATGATATAACCCACTTCATCCGTATCCAGATAATCCTTGAATATATCAGAATTCGGTTGATGACCGATAGCCAGAAAGAAACCGTCGATAGGCAGGCTGTAACGTTCCTCATCCGGTTCACCCCAACGTTTCACAAGGTTTACACCTTCCACTCCATTGTCACCGTACAAACCGACAGCATTGTGTTCAAAAAGAACTTCAATCTTCTCGTGATTCATCACGCGCTCCTGCATAATCTTCGATGCACGCAGGAAAGGCTTACGGACAATCAGATATACTTTCGATGCAAGTCCGGCAAGATAAACCGCTTCTTCACAAGCCGTATCACCGCCACCGACTACGGCAACCACTTTCTTACGATAGAAGAAACCATCGCAGGTAGCACAAGCGCTGACACCCATTCCCGCATATTTCTTTTCGTCTTCCAGTCCCAAATACTTAGCTGTTGCCCCGGTAGAGATAATCAACGTCTCCGCTTCGATTTCTTTTTCTCCGTCAATCGTTATTTTATAAGGAGCCTTGCTCAAATCCGCTGCAGTAGCAATACCGAAACGTACATCTGTCCCAAAGCGGCTCGCCTGTGCACGCAAATCTTCCATCAACTGCGGTCCGCTGATACCTTCCGGATAACCGGGGAAGTTTTCAACATCCGTAGTTGTCGTCAACTGACCGCCGGGCTGCAATCCTTCATAAAGCACCGGACACAAGTTTGCACGTCCCGCATAAATCGCTGCCGTATATCCGGCAGGTCCTGAACCAATAATCAGGCACTTAACTTTTTCTATTTCTGCCATTTTAATTATACCTTTATCGTTTTGTTATTCAAAAACATTTTATCTCAAATCAATAATCTCTGCATTCGGATATTGTTTTTTATCAAAAGAAAAAATACTATCCGCATAATTCAGCCGGGTCTGATAACCTGTCACGGTAATCTCATTACGCGTCTGCTGATCACGCTGCTGAAGCAGAATATATAGAGGCTCATACGTATTCTTAGTCACATAAAGAGTGATACGCTCCAAATCCTGTTTCTTATCCTTCGCTGTGAGAATTACTTCCCAGACAGCCTTTCCCCCGTAAGTCTTTACTGTTCCCAGTTTATAGGAAAATCCTTTCTGATACATATACAAGAATGTATACGGATTAATCTGTTGCAGTTCTTCCTGTGTCGGATTGCTGACGTTCACTTCATCATTCCTGACTACATAGCTCCATTGCGTTTTCCCATCAAACCAGGTTATCACTTCGGACGCCTTCAATACGAACTTCTCTCCTTTCAACTGAATCGTACCGCTTTCCGCCCCTTCCACCAAACCGTTAGTCACAGATTTAATAATGAAATCAGCCTTCACTCCGCCTGCCTTACGAAATGCTTCGGCTGTCTTATCAAGAACAGCTTTAGCCTGCGACTGCTGTTGTTGAGCAATCACAGGCAATGACAGTAAAGCTATTAAAACACTAAAAATGTATTTCCTCATTTGATTAATAAACGATTGATTACTGCAAATTGTTCAAACGCATTTCAAGATCATTATCATCGATGCAAAGTACGTCACGCGCTTTGCTTCCCTGCGTAGGACCGACGATTCCAGCCTTTTCAAGTTGATCCATGATACGGCCGGCACGATTATAACCGATAGCAAACTTACGTTGAATTAACGACGTGGAACCTTGCTGATGAATAACCACCAACCGGGCAGCGTCTTCAAACAACGGATCAAGACGCCCCATATCAATATCCCCTACTTCACTACCGCTGTCTTCATTCACATACTCGGGCAGGAAGAAAGGAGTAGGATATCCTTGCTGACGGGCAATAAACTTCGTGATTTCCTCTACTTCCGGCGTATCGATAAAGGCACATTGCACACGCACCGGATCAGCTCCCTGTAAGAAGAGCATATCTCCCTTACCAATCAGACGGTTGGCACCCGGACGGTCAAGAATCGTTCGGGAATCCATCATGGCGGATACACGGAAAGCGATACGGGCCGGGAAGTTGGCTTTAATCGTACCCGTGATGATATTCGTCGTCGGACGCTGTGTAGCGATAATCATGTGGATACCGACAGCACGCGCCAACTGGGCGATACGGGCAATCGGAAGTTCCACCTCCTTACCTGCCGTCATAATCAGGTCACCGAACTCGTCGATAACAACGACAATATACGGCATGAACTTATGTCCTTTCTCCGGATTCAGACGACGGTTGATAAACTTCTCATTATACTCCTTGACATTACGTACATGAGCCATTTTCAACAGGTCATAACGGGTATCCATTTCCACACAGACGGAATTCAGAGTTTGCACTACTTTCGTCACGTCCGTAATAATCGGTTCACCGCCATCGGGAAGTTTGGCAAGGAAATGGTTTTCAATGACCGAGTAGATGCTGAACTCTACCTTCTTCGGGTCGACCAGGACAAACTTCAGTTCAGCCGGATGTTTCTTATATAATAAGGAAGTAATAATTGCATTCAGACCGACAGACTTACCCTGACCGGTTGCACCTGCCACCAATACGTGCGGCATCTTGCAAAGGTCGAACATAAAGACTTCATTCGTAATAGTCTTTCCCAACACAATAGGCAGGTCAAACTTGGATTCCTGGAATTTCTTGCTTCCGATAACACTTTGCCCGGAAACAATCTTCGGATTCTTGTTCGGTACCTCAATACCGATGGTTCCCTTGCCCGGTATCGGGGCAATGATACGGATACCGTCAGCAGACAGGCTCAACGCAATATCATCCTCCAATCCGCGAATTTTGGAGATACGCACGCCTTGTTCGGGAGTTATCTCATACAGAGTAACCGTAGGACCGACCGTTGCCTTAATCGTGCTGATTTCAATGCCGAAGCTGCGCAACGTATTGATGATACGGTCTTTATTGGCATTCTGTTCATCCATATCAATTGTCGGATCGTCGTTTTCAAAATGCTTCATCAGGTCGATCGTGGGGAAACGATAATTCTCCAAATCTTTTGTCGGGTTATAAGGTTCCATTTCCGGTCCCTGATATTCTTCTTCCGAAGCGGCAGACTCCACTTCAAAACCGGGTTCTTCATCCTCCGAAGACTCTCCCCCCAAAGGAGGAACAACATTGGAAACGGTTGGTTCGAACACCATGGTTACCCCTTCACTCTCATCGGATGAAGCGGAGGATATATCGTCCGTTTCCGGTTCACTCACCGGAAATTCTTCTTGGGGTTCTTCCGCCTGTATATCCATTACAGGTGCCGGAGGCGGTGTCTGTTTGTATGTCCGTTTCAAGTTAAATTCTACTTCCTGCGGTTGGGAGGTCGTAAATTCCTGCGGTTCTTCTCCGGTAGTGGCAAACTCTTCTTCCTCCTTCTTCTTTCGTTTCAGGAAACTCAATGCAAAGAGTTTGCGCAACCAAATCACTGTACGCGCACTTATATATATAAAGAAGCAAATAGCCGTTATCAACAGAATCATCCACACCCCGGGTACACCGACCTGAGAGATCAGCCAACGGCTGACATTGTATCCGTGCATACCGCCCAGATAAATGAAAGAATCCTGATAATGATCCATAAACACAAATCCGAAGAATATAGAGAACCATACCAGTAACAATGTGCAACCTATAAACCACTTCCACAGACGGACAACACGCACACGCATCAACTTCAATCCTGCCACCGCCAAAAAGACAAGAATAAAGAAGGAAGAGACACCGAAGCAATCATTAATCAAGTAATGAGCCAACTGCGCCCCACGCGAACCGGCATAGTTCTTCACATGATTGTTGACTGCCGACAGGTCTGCCGGATTTCCACTGTCGATAATACTCTGGTCGGCAGCTCCCGTGAAAAAGAAAGAGGAAAAAGCCAACAATAAATAAACGGAAAAAATGACCAACATTAATCCGATAACAAAGTGGACAGTCTCATTCTTTAAAATTGCTGCGATTTTACCCGGAGAAGAGGAAGTACGTTCGGCCTCCTTATCTAATTTTTTTTTTGCCATGAGTCTTTTATTCTTTTTATAAAATTGGAATCGTAATCTAAGCCGCAAAAATAATAAAAAAATAACGAGCGCTACGCTCATTCAATCCTTTTTCTTACCTTTGCGTTTCAAATCAACGCTGATTATGGAAAAAGAAAGCCAAACGATATTTGATAAGAATGTAATTGAGTTCGTAACGGTAGCCGCCGAATTTTGTGCATTCCTCGAACGTGCCGAAAGCATGAAGCGCAGCACTTTCGTTGATACATCATTGAAAATACTGCCTTTACTCTATCTCAAAGCCTCCATGCTGCCGAAGTGTGAGACGATCGGGGATGAGGCGCCCGAGACGTATGTGACTGAAGAAATTTATGAAATTCTTCGTATCAACCTTGCAGGATTAATGGGAGACAAGGATGATTATCTGGACGTATTTGTGCAGGATATGGTATACAGCGACCAGCCTATCAAGAAGTCCATATCTGAAGATTTGGCTGATATTTATCAAGATATCAAAGACTTTATTTTTGTTTTCCAACTGGGATTGAACGAAACGATGAACGATTCGCTGGCCATTTGTCAGGAAAACTTCGGAATGTTGTGGGGACAAAAGCTGGTTAATACACTGCGCGCCCTCCACGACGTGAAGTATAATCTGCAGGACAACGAAGAAGAGGAAGAAAACAACGAAGAAGGATTTTACGAACCAAGCGAAGACGACAGTTGTTGTGAAGAAGGCGGTTGTCATTGCCATGACGACGAATGTCACTGCCACGAAGGCAGTTGCCATTGTCACGATGATGAAAAATAAAAATGATTGTAAGAAGAACCATTGATAAAGACGAATTAAAGGAACTCCCGAAAGTAGTTTTTCCGGGAAGAATCCATGTTATCCAATCGGAATCGGAAACGGAAAAGGCGGTAGCCTACCTGTTGTCGCAGCCGATATTGGGTATCGACAGCGAAACGCGGCCCTCTTTCACAAAAGGGCAATCACACAAAGTAGCGCTTCTCCAGATTTCTTCCGAAGAATGTTGTTTTCTGTTCCGGCTCAATATGACGGGACTTACACAGCCATTGGTTGACTTGCTTGAGAACCCGGGAATTATTAAGGTGGGGCTTTCGCTGAAAGACGACTTTATGATGTTGCATAAACGTGCTCCTTTCAACCAACAGAGTTGTATCGAATTGCAGGACTATGTACGTCAGTTCGGAATACAGGACAAAAGCCTCCAAAAGATTTATGCCATTTTATTTAAGGAAAAAATTTCCAAATCGCAACGACTGTCCAATTGGGAAGCGGATGTGTTGAGTGATGGACAAAAACAATACGCCGCCACCGACGCCTGGGCATGCCTCAACATCTACAACCTGCTGCAAGAACTTAAGCGGACAGGTAATTATGAAATAGCTCCCGAAGAAAAGAAAGAAGAACATTTAATAGAATCAGATAAATAAAACACTATGCATAAAGTATACCTCAAACCCGGTAAAGAAGAGTCGCTGAAAAGATTTCACCCCTGGATTTTCTCCGGTGCTATCTCCCGTTTCGACGGAGAACCCGAAGAAGGTGAAGTTGTAGAAGTATACACCTCCAAGAAAGAATTTATCGCCGAAGGACACTTCCAGATTGGAAGTATCGCCGTACGTGTGCTTTCTTTCCGGCAAGAACCGATCAACCATGATTTCTGGAAACGCAAACTGGAAATTGCATACGACATGCGTTGTGCCATTGGAATCGCTATCAATCCGGTCAACGACACCTATCGTCTCGTACACGGTGAAGGTGACAATCTCCCCGGACTGGTGATTGATATTTATGCCAAAACTGCCGTCATGCAAGCTCACTCGGCAGGAATGCACGTAGACCGCATGGTGATCGCCGAGGCTTTGTCCGAAGTCATGGGTGACAAGATTGAAAATATCTATTATAAATCAGAAACAACGCTCCCCTTCAAAGCCGACCTTTTCCCCGAAAATGGTTTCCTGAAAGGAGGAAGCAATGATAATATTGCACAAGAGTACGGTCTGAAGTTTCATGTAGACTGGCTGAAAGGCCAGAAAACGGGATTCTTTGTAGACCAACGCGAAAACCGCTCGTTATTGGAACGGTATGCCAAAGATCGCTCGGTACTGAATATGTTCTGCTACACCGGAGGCTTTTCTTTCTACGCCATGCGCGGAGGTGCAAAGCTCGTCCACTCGGTAGACAGCTCTGCGAAAGCAATCGATCTGACCAACAAGAATGTGGAACTGAACTTCCCTGGTGATCCCCGCCATGAAGCATTCGCTGAAGACGCCTTCAAATACCTCGACCGTATGGGCGACCAGTATGACCTGATTATCCTCGACCCACCCGCATTTGCCAAACACAAGGATGCGTTGCGGAACGCATTGCAGGGTTATCGGAAACTGAACGCCAAAGCATTCGAGAAAATCAAGCCGGGTGGTATCTTGTTTACTTTCTCCTGCTCACAGGTAGTAACCAAAGATAATTTCCGCACAGCAGTATTCACCGCAGCCGCCATGTCGGGACGCAGCGTGCGTATCTTGCACCAGCTCACCCAACCTGCCGATCATCCGGTGAATATCTATCATCCGGAAGGCGAATATCTGAAAGGACTTGTACTCTACGTAGAATAAGTCCGGCAAGATGTCGGAACCAGATTTCTACTCGAAGGATAAAAAAGAATATTATAAGAGGAAATCAGGAGGCAGTAACAGAAAAAAGGAGTATTCAAAGTTAATTAGAGTTAACAATATGCAGTTTTTCGATGAAACATTATGTTGTATAACATAAACCACTTATCTTTGCACTGTGTTTTTCATGGTATTAGATTTAAGGTTAACAAAGATTGGCTGTCTGGGATAGATAGCCTTCTTTTTTTATATACCCTTTCCATTCTTATTTTTTATCATAGATACTCTTCCTTCTTTGCATTTATGCCTTTTTTATCGCCTTTTTATCAATTAACTTGCTCACCCAATCAACGAAAATATTATATTTGCATCTATTATTAGCAAAAGAGAAACACAAATTTAAAAAGTCATGAGCATAAAAGTTCGTTTGATTATTATGAACTTCCTGCAATTTTTTGTCTGGGGGTCATGGTTAATTTCACTAGGTGGCTATATGGGCAGAGAACTCCATTTCGAAGGAGGACAAATCGGAGCCATTTTCGCCACTATGGGAATTGCCTCTTTGGTGATGCCCGGCATTATCGGTATCATTGCCGATAAATGGTTTAATGCAGAGCGTTTATACGGACTTTGCCACATTGTAGGTGCAGCCTGTCTTTTCTACGCTTCCACCGCTACGGGATACGACCAGATGTATTGGGCCATGTTACTCAATCTATTGGTATATATGCCTACTTTGTCATTAGCCAATACCGTTTCATACAATGCATTGGAGCAATATAAATGTGATTTAATCAAAGATTTCCCCCCTATCCGCGTATGGGGAACGATCGGTTTTATCTGTGCCATGTGGGCGGTAGACCTTACCGGATTCAAAAACTCAAGCGCCCAACTTTATGTCGGTGCCATATCCGCACTGTTACTGGGAGTTTATTCTTTCACCCTTCCGGCTTGTAAACCCGCCAAAACAGAAAACAAATCACTGCTTTCGGCTTTCGGGCTGGATGCATTGGTGTTATTTAAAAGAAAGAAAATGGCAATTTTCTTCCTTTTCTCCATGCTTTTGGGGGCGGCTTTACAGATAACCAATACATACGGTGACCTGTTTCTAGGCAGTTTTGCCGGTATTCCGGAGTTTGCAGATTCTTTCGGGGTGAAACATTCGGTTATCCTGCTATCCATATCACAGATGTCCGAGACACTGTTTATTCTTGCTATACCGTTTTTCCTGAAGCATTTCGGCATCAAGCAAGTGATGTTAATCAGTATGTTTGCATGGGTATTCCGGTTCGGTTTGTTCGGCTTCGGAGATCCGGGAGGCGGATTGTGGATGTTGATTCTTTCCATGATTGTTTATGGCATGGCGTTTGATTTCTTCAACATTTCCGGTTCCTTGTTTGTTGAACAAGAGACTAATTCCTCCATTCGTGCCAGTGCTCAAGGGTTGTTCTTTATGATGACTAACGGTCTGGGAGCTATCATCGGAGGATATGCCAGCGGAGCTGTGGTAGATGCTTTCTCGGTATATGCCGACGGCAAATTGGTGAGTCGGGAATGGACGGATATCTGGCTGATTTTTGCTGCGTATGCGTTGGTTATCGGAATTCTGTTTGCCTTGGTATTCAAGTATAAGCACCGACGGGAGAGTAAAACAAATTAAGTAAAAAACAATGGATAAAAAGGTAGAATTACAAGTTTTAAATATCACAAATAGCCAAGCGCAGGTAGGTGCATTCGCAATGCTATTGGGTGAAGTGGATGGTGAACGGCAACTGCCTATCATCATCGGTCCCGCCGAAGCCCAGGCTACCGCGTTGTATCTGAAAGGAATTAAAACTCCACGCCCGTTAACACACGATTTATTCACCACAAGCCTTACCGTATTGGGGGTAAGCCTGATACGTGTGCTGATTTACAAAGCTAAAGACGGTATTTTCTACTCTTATGTTTACCTGAAAAGAGACGAAGATATTATACGTATTGACGCACGTACATCGGACGCCATTGCATTGGCGGTACGTGCCGACTGCCCGATTCTGATTTATGAATCTATCCTCGACCGGGAATGCCTGCGCATACCGGATGAAGAAAGGAACCGTTCTGAAGAAACAGTTGGTAACAAGGAATCTATGGAAGAAGAACATGAATCGTCGTCGCGCAGTGCCACTTCCAAAACACTTGAACAAGCATTGGAGCAGGCTATTAAAGACGAGAACTATGAATTGGCCGCTAAAATACGCGACCAGATCAATCAAAGAAATAAAAATCAATAATTACTATATGCACGTTTTTTATACTCCCGATATACAGAAAACCAATGAGCTTCCGGAAGAAGAAGCACAGCACTGTACCCGTGTCTTGCGGTTAAGTATCGGAGACGAAATCACCCTTACCGATGGAAAGGGTAGTTTCTACAAGGCAGAAATTACGGCAGCAACCAACAAACGTTGTCTGGTAGCTATCAAAGAGACAATCTTCCAAAAACCACTATGGCCGTGCCACCTGCACATCGCCATGGCACCAACTAAAAATATGGACCGTAATGAATGGTTTGCCGAGAAAGCCACTGAAATAGGATTCGACGAACTGACATTTCTCAACTGCCGGTTCTCGGAACGTAAAGTTATCAAGAACGAACGGATCGAAAAGATTCTTATCTCGGCAATCAAACAATCACTCAAAGCCCGTCTGCCGAAACTGAATGAGATGACAGATTTCAATAAATTCATCAATCAGGAGTTTAAGGGACAGAAGTTTATCGCTCACTGCTACGAAGGTGAGAAACCTCTGCTGAAGGACGTACTAAAAGCCGGAGAAGACGCCTTGGTGCTGATCGGCCCGGAAGGAGATTTCAGTGAGGGCGAAGTAGAAAAAGCTATTGAACGGGGATTCACGCCGATCAGCCTGGGTAAATCACGACTTCGGACAGAAACAGCGGCATTGGTGGCTTGCCACACGTTGAATCTGCTAAATCAACAATAAAAGAACAGTTAAATTGAAATTTATACACCATTAAAAAATATGAGTATGGCAAAGAAAATGATTTCACGACTCTCGGTACTTACAGTACTGATTGTTTTCCTGGCAGCATGTTCCAAAACAGTGGAATATACCAATATAATACCGGCTGATGCTACGGTTGTTACCTCTATAAATCTAAAATCCTTGGCTAGTAAGGCCGGATTGAATGATAAAGAGAATGAAGCTGCCAAGCAAAAAGTATTGGAAGCACTAAAAAGTGGAATGAACGCTGCCACTTTCCAACAATTAGAAAAAGTGATGAATAACCCCAGTGAATCGGGAATTGACGTAGAAGCTCCTGTCTACGTATTTACTTCGCCCTCTTTTCCATACTCTACCGCAGTTGCGAAAATCAAAAGCGAAGATGACCTGCACGCTTCCTTGGAAATAATGGTAAAAGAGCAAATCTGCCAACCAATCAACGAAGCAGCTGGATATAGCTTTACAACCATGAACGGAGGGTTAGTCGCTTTCAACAATTCTGCCGTAATGCTCATTTCCGTAAAAGGAACATCTCAAATAGAAAAAGCCAAAGAAGGCATCACCAATCTGTTGAAACAAACCGCAGATAACAGCATTGCGAAATCCGGCGCTTTCCAGAAAATGGAAAAACAAAAAAGTGACATCAATTTCTTCGCTTCCATGGCAGCTATTCCTGCACCTTATCAAGAGCAAGTCAGTATGGGACTTCCCGCTGAAGTGAAAGCAGAAGACATAACCATAATAGCCGGATTAAACTTTGAAAAAGGAAGAATTGCCTTGAAAACAGAAAATTACACGGAGAACGAGGCTGTAAAAGCTTTGATGAAAAAACAGTTGGAAGCATTTGGAAAAGCAAACAATACGTTCGTAAAATACTTCCCGGCTTCTACCCTGATGTTTGTCAATCTGGGTATAAAAGGAGAAGGTCTTTATAATCTCCTAAGTGAAAATAAGGAATTCCGTAACACAGTATCTATCTCCAAAGCAGATGAAGTTAAAGAATTGTTCAGTTCCTTCAACGGTGATATCTCCGCAGGGTTAATCAACGTAACCATGAACAGCGCTCCTACCTTTATAGTGTATGCAGACGTAAAAAACGGCAATGCACTCGAAGCCCTTTATAAGAACAAGCAGGCATTGGGACTGAAAAAAGGAGAAGATATTCTGGAACTGGGCAAAAACGAATATGTCTATAAGAGTAAAGGAATGAACGTATTCTTTGGTATCAAAGACAAACAAATGTATGCCACCAATGACGAGTTACTCTACAAAAATATAGAAAAAGCGGCAGACAAGTCTATCAAAGACGCTCCGTATGCATCGGAAATGAAGGGAAAAAACGTATTCATGGCTATCAACGCAGAAGCTATACTTGAACTTCCCGTTGTTAAAATGCTGATCGGATTTGGTGGTGAAAAGTTCCGGACCGGTTCTGAGATGTTATCAAAAGTTTCCTATCTGTCCGTTAGTTCAGAAGGAGAAACAAGCGAAATCGACCTTTGCCTGAAAGATAAAGACGTCAATGCGCTCAAATTAATCGTTGACTTCGGTAAACAATTTACCGGTATGTAATTCGTAAACAAACGGCATGAATAGCATTCATTTACAGCAAACACTTCCCCAAGTGTTTGCTGACCGTAATTCGGTGACTTCGGATATATGGCATCAGGATCTTATCTTCCGGAAAGGGGAAATGTGTCTGATAGAAGCGGCTTCCGGCACCGGAAAATCTTCATTGTGCAGCTATATTTATGGCTATCGCAACGACTATCAGGGGATTATCAATTTCGATGAGACTAATATCAAAGCATATTCTGTGAAGCAATGGGTAGACCTGAGAAAGCATTCACTGAGTATGCTTTTTCAAGATTTACGTATCTTCACCGAGCTGACTGCTCTTGAAAATGTACAACTGAAAAATAATCTTACCGGATACAAAAAGAAGAAAGAAATCCTAGCCTTCTTCGAGAAACTGGGACTTTCGGACAAACTGAATGTAAAGGCCGGTAAACTCTCGTTCGGGCAGCAACAACGGGTTGCCTTTATCCGAGCACTCTGCCAGCCTTTCGATTTCCTTTTTCTGGATGAACCTATCAGTCATCTGGATGATGACAACAGCCGCATCATGGGAGAACTTATTATTGGCGAAGCTGAAAAGCAACAAGCCGGAGTAATCGCCACTTCCATAGGAAAACATATTGAGTTGCCTTATCAACGCATACTCCAGCTATGATAAGTGGCGAGTAATGAGTTATTGTAAATTATAATTTGTAAATCATAAATAAAATGTCAGCCCTTGTCTGGAAACTTCTCCGCCAACATATCAGTATCGGCCAGTTAGCCGGTTTCTTTTTAGCCAATCTATTCGGTATGATGATTGTATTGCTTAGTGTACAGTTTTATAAAGATATCATTCCGGTATTCACCGAAGGAGACAGCTTTATGAAGAAAGATTTCATCATAGCCACAAAGAAGATTAGCACGCTCGGCTCTTTTGCAGGAAAAAACAACACATTCTCTGCCGAAGACATCGCCGACCTGAAGAAACAATCGTTTACCAAGACAATCGGAGCTTTTACCCCCTCCCAATTCAAAGTTTCGGCGGGACTGGGTATGCAGGAAGCTGGTATTCATCTTTCCACCGATATGTTTTTCGAATCGGTTCCCGATGAATTTGTTGATATTAAACTCGATAAATGGCACTTTGATGAAGCCACACACACCATTCCTATCATTATTCCCCGCAATTACCTGAATCTTTATAACTTCGGCTTTGCCCAAAGCCGTAGCCTGCCCAAGCTATCGGAAGGCTTAATGAGTCTGATCCAAATGGACATCATGATGCGCGGAAATGGCCGGGTAGAGCAGTATAAAGGAAATATCGTCGGTTTCTCCAATCGACTGAACACCATTTTGGTCCCCCAGTCTTTTATGGAATGGGCCAACAAGAACTTTGCCCCGAATGCGGAAGCACAACCGGCACGACTGATTATTGAAGTCAGCAATCCTGCGGATTCCTCCATTGCCGGTTATTTTCAAAAGAAAGGATATGAAACGGAAGACGGAAAGTTGGATGCAGGCAAGACTACCTATTTCCTTCGCCTGATTGTAGGTATTGTGCTGGGAGTCGGCCTATTTATCAGTATCCTTTCATTCTATATCCTGATGTTAAGCATCTTCTTACTGCTACAAAAAAATACGACCAAGCTGGAAAGTCTTTTATTAATAGGATACAGCCCCAATAGAGTAGCATTGCCTTATCAGATACTCACAGTAGGGTTGAACATCGTTGTATTACTGCTATCTATCGGATTAGTAACCTGGCTGCGTAGCTATTACATAGAAAGTATCCGCCTGCTATTCCCCCAATTGGAAACAGGTTCACTATGGGCAGCTATCGGCATGGGTATTCTTCTGTTCCTTATCGTATCAATCATTAATATACTCGCAGTCAAACGAAAAGTACTTTCTATCTGGATGCACAAAAGTTAACACTCTAACATTATATATCGTATGAAAAGCAAAACTACCTTACTGACACAAATATGTCAAATAGCTCTGATAACAGAAATGTTATTATCAACTTCAATGCTATCAGCACAAAGTATGCAAGATACGGTTATTGCCAATTTTAGCCTGTTAGAGAAAATACCCCATGAGAAGGTTTATCTCCACCTGGACAAACCATTTTACGGTGCCGGAGAGAAAATCTGGTTCAAAGGCTACCTGATAAATGCCATTACCCACCAAGATGATAGCCAGAGTAACTTTATCATTACAGAATTAATCAATCGTTCCGACTCGATCGTAGAACGAAAAAAAATCCGTAGAGACTCTTTAGGTTTCCACAATGCTTTTACCCTGCCTCCTACCCTCCCCGCCGGTGATTACTACCTGCGAGGATACAGTAACTGGATGTTGAATGAAGGACCGGAATTCTTCTATTCACGTAATCTGAAAATCGGAAACTCCATAGATAACACCATCCTTTCAAACATCGAATATCAACAAGAGGACGATACCCATTATACAGCAAAAGTCAAGTTTACCAGCAATACCCAAGAGGTTTTTAAGAACACAGCAATCCGGTATCGGTTTATCGTAAACGGAAAAATAAAAGATAAAGGGAGAAAAAAGACAGATGAAAACGGACTGATTTCCATTTCCTTACCGGATTTGAAGCCAACTGCTGCCCGCAGCATTGAAGTGGAATTTGACGACCCGCAATACATCTATAAAAAGACTTTTTATTTGCCGGCATTTACAAATGACTTTGACGTCACTTTTTTCCCGGAAGGAGGCGCACTACTTGCTGTTCAGCACCAGAACATAGCGTTCAAAGCTCAGGGAGCAGACGGATTCTCCAAAGAAATAGAAGGTTTCTTACTGGATTCCCAAGGAGATACACTGACATCTTTTCATTCCGAGCACAAAGGAATGGGGATTTTCACATTAAACCCTTCCAACGGCAGTTCCTATTACGTAATGGCTACGTCCAGCGATGGAGTTACCAAACGATTTGACCTCCCGGCTATCGAACAAAAGGGAATCACACTTTCCATAAGTCACTATAAACAGGAAATACGTTATGAGATTCAGAAAACAGAGGCAACAGAATGGCCTCAAAAGCTATTTCTCATTGCTCACACCCGTGGAAAACTTTCCATACTTCAACCTATTAATCCGACAAGGACTTTCGGAAAAATGAATGACAGCCTGTTTACAGAAGGGATCACTCATTTCATGTTAATCGACCAGCAAGGGAATGTGCTCAGCGAACGGCTAGTCTTTGTTCCCGACCGCAAAACTCCCCAATGGCAAATAACTCCGGACCGACCGACATACGAAAAAAGAGAAAAAGTATCATTAAAGATTTCAATAAAAGACGACAAGGGAAATCCTGTAAACGGTAGTTTCTCCGTCAGCATTACCAACCGGAAAAGTATCCAACCGGATTCTCTCGCTGACAACATTGTATCAAACCTACTGTTGACTTCCGATCTGAAAGGATATGTGGAAGACCCGGGGTTCTATTTTCTCCGCCAAGATGCACGAACCCTACGCTCGTTAGATTTCTTGATGATGACACATGGCTGGCGCAGATACAAATTTGATAATGTACTGCGTGCTCCCTCATTGAACTTCACTAATTATATTGAGAAAGGACAGACTATCAGTGGGCGTATTAAAGGTTTCTTCGGAGGGAATGTAAAAAAAGGACCTATCGTATTATTAGCTCCTAAACAAAACATTATCGCCACAACAACCACAGACGAGAAAGGAGAATTTATAGTCAATACCTCATTCAGAGACAGTACCACTTTCCTCATACAAGCACGTACAAAGAGAGGTTTTGCCGGAGTTGATATTGAAATAGAAAAACCTGAGTATCCGGTTGCCTTCCATAAATCCCCTTTCCGTGACGGAGCAGCAACCTTTATGGAAGACTATTTGCTCAATACCCGCGACCAATATTACATGGAAGGCGGCATGAGAGTCTACAATCTGAAAGAAGTACTGATTACAGGAAACCGGAAAAAGCCCAGTTCAACAAGTATTTATACAGGAGGAATCAACACCTATACTGTCGAAGGAGAGCAACTGGAAAAATACGGTGCACATACAGCCTTTGATGCAGTAATGAGACTGCCGGGAGTTAGCGTAATGAATGGAAACGAAATACATATACGCAACAATCCGCAACAGCCTGTTATTGTGATTGACGATGTAGTGTACGAGGATGACAATGAGATCCTGACCACCCTGCAAGCCAGTGATATGTCCAGTTTAAGTCTGCTCCGCGGAGCAGATGCGGCAATATTAGGTTCCCGTGGTACTGCCGGTGCCATTGTTATCACATTAAAAGACGGAAGAGAGCTTCCGGCCAGACCGGCACAAGGAATCATCACTTACTCTCCACTCGGGTACAGTGACTCGGTGGAATTTTATCACCCAACCTATGATACTCCCGAAAAGAAAGATGCCCGGCGTTCAGATTTAAGGAGTACTATCTATTGGAATCCGGCACTGCAATTGGATGAAGAAGGAAATGCAATAATAGAATATTACACTCCAGACAGCACCGCACCGGAGGACATTATTATTGAGGGTATAGATGAAAACGGGAAAGTATACAGGCTAACGCAGACAATAAATAAATGAAAATCTATTCCTATATCCTCAAAAGACATATATTTTTTTGATATTTCTAAATTAAATAGGATATTTGTATACGCAATTTATTTAATTGCGTGAACCTCATAAAGTCTAATCAATCATGAAGAAACAGAAATCCGGCTTACATGAAAAAAGTCTTATTCGTATTATTTTGTTTTTGTGCATAAACTTCATACATTTTCCTTTATACGGATATTATTTTAAAAATATAGGAGTAAAAGACGGACTCTCGCAACCTTCAATACTAAGTATTCATCAGGATGAATTGGGAAGGATGTGGTTCGGAACATTGCAAGGTTTGAGTATCTATGACGGAAATGAAATGATAACCTTGAAAGGAGGTGAAGAACGTTTTGACAACTATATTAAAAATAATACAATTTATCGAATCGTTGAAGATTCAAATCACAATATATTTTTGCGTGCTGACAATTCTTTGGTTTGTTATAAATTGACTGAAGACCGTTTTCAGTGTATCAGAGAAAGAGATATAAACGCTGTTAATTCTATTGGTGGCAAAATTTATATAGCTGCTAAAGATTCAATTTTGGAATGGAATGAAGGCGATAATCGTTGGGATTTCTTCAAAAAAATAGAAATCTCTTCAGGAAGAATAAGTTCTATATTTTGCAATAGAAGTAGTGAATGGTATATCGTCACGTCAAAAGGATGTTACAAAGAATATAAAAATGGATTATGGAAATGTATATTGGACATACCTTCCATCGAAATGCTTTATGAAAGTAAAGATGGTTCTATTTGGATGGCAACTCGTTCAAACGGGCTGTATCAGTTTGACAATGATATTTGTGTAAACCATATTGTCAATAATCCCGGAACAGCGAATAGTCTTTGCAGCAATGACGTAAGGGTGGTAACCGAAGACCAGTCCGGTAATTTATGGATCGGAACTCGTGAAGGACTGAACAAATACTCTATCTCAACCGGTAATATAGAGTCCTATGCCTCAGGAGGTTTTTCCGGTGACATGAAACATTCATCCATATTCGCCCTCTATTTGGACAAGGAGGGAGGATTATGGGTCGGCACTTATTATGGAGGGGTCAGTGTCTTTTCCCCAGAGAGTAGAATTTTTAAATACTATCCCGCAAACAAGGAACGCTCTGATTGTCTCAATTTTCCATTTGTCAGTGGAATTGTAAAAGACAAACGGGATGATTTGTGGATATGTACAGATGGCGGAGGACTTAATTATATGAATCATAAGACTGAAATATTCCGTCACCTCAGTACGAAAGACTCCGGTCTTGTAGCAGATAATATGAAATCTATCTGTTATGATAAGAATAAGGATAAATTATATATTGGTACCTATTTATCGGGATTGATAGCTTATGACATACCTTCCGGAAAATTCACCAAGTGTTTTAAGTCTCCAAAGGATAGAATGTTACATCACACTGTGACACATGTATATATGTATGGCGATAAAATTGTATTTTCTTCAAGTGATGGTATTTATGTGTTTAATGAAAAAACCAACGAAGTTACCCCGCTATTATGTATTAAGGGAGTACTTGCGTTTGTTATCGATCAATCAGACCAGATATGGGCGATATATAATAAAAATATAGTTTGTATGAAAATAGGTGTGCCAGATTCAATGAAACGATACCAATCGAGTGATTTTGGCATAAAGCACAATGTACTCTTATGTATATGTGAAACAAGTAACGGTGAGATTTATGTAGGTACGGAAGGTGGTGGAATGTTAGGATATAATGCTAAAGAAGATACTTTTCAAATATATAATTCCAAGAATTCCCTAATATTGGATGATTATTGCTTTAATTGTATTTCTCTCGATGAAAGATTTATGATAATTATGTGTAGTAACGGACTTTCTTTTTTCGATACAAAAGAAAAGAGAGTGAAATATTCTATATCGGGGAAAAAACTGCCAGTTTCATCGTTTGGTGTAGATAACGGACTTTACGTTTCCGAAAATAAGGATATATATGCGGGCAGTTTGGAGGGGCTGGCTGCATTTTCTGTGGATAATTTAAAGAATTCAGCTAACAAAAAGTCCTTGTATCTTTCAAAATTATTTGTAAATAACGCATTAATGTTACCCAATGACAGTAACAAAATTCTGAAGCGTATTATTTCATATACAGATAAAATTGTATTGAAACACAATCAGAACAATCTGGAATTTACTTTCTCGGACAACGATTTTTATTATTCTATATTTCCGACATTTTATGAATATAAATTAGACGGATTGGATAAAAAATGGATAAAAACTAATGGACATCATATCACCTATACCAATATTCCTCCTGGCAATTATACGTTGCATATCAGAGAAAACAATATTTATGGTAATGAACAGGACGAAGGAATAAGTCTCGATATTGTTGTAAAATTACCTTGGTGGAACACTTGGTGGGCATGGTTGATTTATTTTATAATAGTTTTATCAATACTATTCATTATAGCAAAGGAAAAGATAACATCTTTCAAATTTAAACTCTTATTGGATAATGAAAAAAGAGAAAAAGAAAATATAGAGAAAATCAATCGGTTCAAACTTGACTTTTTTACAAATGTAAGCCATGAACTTCGTACTCCGCTTACTTTAATAACTACTCAGATTGAACTACTCTTGAGTAACAGCAAGGATATTTCCAAACCTGTTTATGATAAAATATTAAAATTACACAAACATGCATCTGATATGCGGAACCAGATTAGCGAATTACTTGATTTTCATAAGCTAGATCAAAAACAAATGCGTTTATCTGTTCAAGAAAAAAATCTTATTCCTTTCTTAGATGAAGTGTATTTGTCATTTAAAGAACAGGCAGAAGCACATAACATCAAATACCTGTTTACAACAAGCTGCGAATCGGCGTTTTGCTGGTTTGACAGTGTACAATTAAGAAAAGTGTTCTCGAATCTGATTTCTAATGCCTTAAAGTTTACCAACGACAATGGAAGCGTTGAACTTTCTTTGATTAAAAACAATGAAATGTTTATCATACGATTAATAGATAATGGCATAGGAATCGAAGCAGGAGAGATTGATAGGATATTTGAACGTTATTATCAATCTAAAGGTAAATTCTACACATTCAGTTCAGGCATAGGACTAGCTTTATGTAAGGAGATTATCAATCTGCATCATGGTAAAATTACAGTGGAAAGCAAACCCGGCTATGGCAGCATATTCAGCGTCATGCTGAAAACCGGTAATGAACATTTTATAAATGACCCGCTTGTAGACATACAGCATGATATAAAAGAAAGCAAGTCTATTGTGCAGAATTCAATACCGGACAGTGATTTTATGAAAACACTAAAAGAGAATAATAAGATAGTCTATCATAAAAATGATCCTGATGAAGCCGATGTCAGACGAATACTTATTGTTGAAGATAATGTAGAACTCCTGAATTTGCTTGCGGAGATATTTTCTCCACTTTATCAGGTATACAAAGCAACAAATGGGGACGATGGCTTGAGAATTACAATAAAGGAACAACCGGATATTGTATTAAGCGATGTAATGATGCCCGGTATAAGTGGAAATGAAATGTGTAGAAGAATAAAGAATAATATACACACATGTCACATTCCGGTAGTTCTGCTAACCGCAAGAATATCTCCCGAACAACAAGTGGAGGGATTAATGTCGGGGGCAGATGATTATATTACCAAATCTTTTAATGCTAAAATTCTTCTGATTAAAATTAATAACATACTCCGTAATAGAGAGTTGCTTCATCATACAAATATTGATAACAGCCAGTCTACAAATGTTCCAGGAGTGGTTCAAAATGAAAGTGACAAAAAACTACTTGATAAAATAAAAGAGATAGTAGAGAAAAATATCGAGAATCCTGATTTTAATATAGAGCAACTTGCATCAGAGGTATGTATGGGACGTAGTGCTTTTTTTGAAAAGATAAAAGACATTACAGGTACAACCCCTGCCAATTTCATTTTGGAATGTAGACTTAATAAAGCTACTGCATTACTGATAAAGAACCCGACACTTCGCATGGATGATATTGCTGCATATTTGGGCTTTAGTTCAGGACGCTATTTTTGTAAATGCTTTAAGAATCATTTTGGAATTTCTCCGCTACAATATAGGAAACAAGACCAGGGATAGTCTAAAACGTTCTAATTCATAGAACGTTAAAATAGGCACTCATATTTTTTGGATACTTTGTTCGGACATTTTGGTACAGTTATAGAAAACGCTATTTCTATTTTTGCCTTCGCAAAGAATCGTTTTAGCCATTATAACTAAATCTATATTTACCAAATTATGAAGAATAAAGTACAAAGACATTTTTCCTTATTTAAAACAAATAAGCTGCTATTATTGGGGGCTATCACAGTTTTAGTATGTTCAAGTAATGCCTTGGCACAGAATAACGGAAACAAATTAGTAAGTGATAACTTTGATTTTGCCAAAAGGCAAATGGTACACATGCTTGAAAATATACCGCAAGGAGAAGCTAAAATGCCGCACTCCATAAATGGTAAAGGAAATACTTCATGTCGGAGCATCTATTGGTGGACCTCCGGATTCTTTCCTGGAATATTATGGTATATAAACGAATATACAGGTGATAAAGCTTTTGAAAGCTTTGCCAAGAAATGGACAGAAAAGCTTGAACCAGTTAAAACATTCAAAGGTAATCATGATATAGGTTTCATGATGTATTGTAGCTTCGGTAATGCTTATCGCCTTACGCAGAATGAAAAATACAAGGATATACTTATACAATCCGCATACTCTTTGGCTACACGCTTTAATCCTCAAGTAGGTACAATCAAGTCCTGGGACTCATGGCGTTCATGGGAAAACAAACACGTTTTTAAATATCCCGTTATCATAGATAATATGATGAACTTGGAATTGCTGTTCTGGGCTTCAAAAGCAACCGGTGACCCTTCATTCAGAAACATAGCGATATCGCATGCGGAAAAGACCATGAAATATCAGATAAGAAAAGACGGTAGCAGTTATCATCTGGCATGCTATGACCCTGAGACCGGGAATTTCATTAAAGGCGAAACATCACAGGGATACTCCAACGAGTCTACGTGGTCTCGCGGACAAGGTTGGGGAATATATGGCTTTACATTATGTTATCGTGAAACAAAGGATCCGCGTTTCTTGAAAACAGCCCAGCGTATGGCGGATTATTACATCAATCACCCGAATCTTCCGTCTGATAAAATTCCTTGGTGGGATTTTGATACGCATAGACCGGGGTTTATCCCTGGCAAGTTCTCTAAGACCAATAAATACATACAAAACTATCGTGACGCCTCCGCTGCTTCTGTTACCGCTTCTGCTTTGTTAGAATTATCCTCTTATGTAAAGGATGACAAGAAGAAAATTTATACAGAGACAGCACTACAAATACTCACCTCATTATCGAGTCCTGAATATCGTGCAGAAGAAGGTAAAAACGGAAACTTTATTTTAAAACACAGCACAGGAGCTATTCCTCACGGTTCAGAAGTAGACGTGCCATTAATTTATGCGGACTATTATTTTTTAGAGGCTCTTTTACGTTACAATCGAATGATAAACAATAAACCGATATTATAATTATGAAGCGTAAAATTCTTTTTATACTATTTTGCATTTGTTCCTTCAGCTCTATGGTAGCTTCAAAGCGTACAGGTGCGCAAGACCGCGAGTTATGGGTAAAGTATTTGTGTCGTATAGCCTCACCGGTTATTGACAATTTAGCCAAGGGAACATTGGAGGCCAACATGCCCGTAGAGACCGGAAAAAATTTCTATGGTAATCCACGTGACGTTACCTACTTAGAGGCTGTAGGAAGAACACTTGCCGGCATTGCTCCTTGGTTGGCTTTACCTGATGACAATACAGAAGAGGGTAAACTAAGGAAAAGTTTTAGAACTTCAGTACTTAAAGGACTGAAAAATGGTGTTTCTCCCGAATCTCCCGATTGTCTGAACTTTACCCGCAATTATCAGCCCACTGTAGATGCAGCTTATTTAGCACAAGCTTTTCTACGTGCCCCCAAGGCTTTATGGGAGCCACTGGATACGCTCACCAAACAAAGATATGTGACCGCATTTAAGTCACTCCGTAGAAATAAACCCGTGTATAATAATCATTTGTTATTTGCGGCTATCATAGAAACTTTTTTGTTGAAAGTCGGTGAACAAGTTGATCAAGCTAAAGTATTCTTAGCTTGTAAAAAAATAGAAGAATGGTATGTGGGTGACGGCTGGTATAGTGACGGACCAAGTTTCTCTATGGATTATTATAATGATTATGTTATTCATCCCATGCTGGTAGACATTTATCAGGTATTAAAGGAAAAAAAATAGTCTCGGAAAGGCAATATAATACAGCTGTTAAAAGGATGATACGCCATTCTGATTTTTCTGAGCGTATGATAATGCCTGACGGAGTTTTTCCGGCTTTTGGACGTTCGGCTACTTATCGTACAGGGGCATTTCAAAGCTTATCACAAGTAGCATTGATGAAAATACTGCCTTCTTATATACATCCTGCACAAGTACGTTGTGCGCTCACTGCCGTATTTGTGAATATGTACGACGGTAATCAGAATTTCGACAAAAACGGCTGGTTGGTACTGGGATTTAATGGTCATCAACCTGAATTGGCTGATTATTATACTACTACCGGTAGTTTGTATATGGCAACACTTGGTTTTTTAGCACTGGGACTTCCGGCAGATGATTACTTTTGGACAAATAGTTTTGAAGAATGGACTTCTTGCAAGATCTGGAGCGGTAAACCAAGCAGAAAAGACTATAAAGTTGAGTATTGAAGTAATATATAAAACAGAGAAGAAACTTTCATTCCATTATTTAATATTTAATCTTAAATTCAAGCTATATGAAACAGAAAACATTTATTTTAAGTAAGAAAAAATCTTTTACGGCATCTGCAATATCCTGTTGCATGTTTTCGGTCAGAATCAGAGATTCGAGCGCATTATCCGAAATCAGACCTTTTAACCTGAAAAATCGGCTTATTCTATTTTGAAATTATCACGAACTCATGTAATATTTAAACTTTATGAGAAATACATTAATTTTTTTCCTAATTTCTTTATTGATTATTGGTTGTAAAGATGAAACTACTACAACTAGTACAATTCACGATCCTTCAAAACCGGTTCAAATTACAGGTTTTGAACCTACGGAAGGAGGAGCTCGCACAAGATTGTATATCCAAGGAAATAACTTTGGAAGTAATACAGATGATATAAAGGTAAAAATCGGCGGTTTACCAGCCAAGGTTATAGGTAGTAATGGAAATATTATATATTGTATGGTTCCTTTCAAAGCCTCAGAAGGAACTATTGAAGTAAGCATAAAAGGGCAAGACCCCATTACTGCGGCAGAGAAATTCAATTATGTTTCCAAAACGATTGTCGGAACCGTAGCCGGCTATGTGGATGAAACCGGTAAAGTAAAGGTTCAGGATGGTTCATTTAAAGAGGCCGGCTTTTCCGGTCCGGGATATATGACTGTTGACCCGAAAGACCCAAACGTACTTTATGTGGTCGATGGAAACAGGTATGGCGGGACAAGTATCAGAGTACTGGATTTAAAAAAGAAGGAAGTCTCAACATTATTGACCAAAGGACAGGGTAACTGGGAAAGTATTCGTACCATAGATTTCACTTTAAGCGGTGACACTATGTTGATTACAAATCAGCAGGATACTGAAAATGCCATAGGTATTTCTTATACTACCAGAGCAAACGGTTTTAAGAAGCCACAACCTCTTGTTATCGGAAGAAAAATCGTTTCTGTTGCGGTACATCCCAACGGGGAGTTATATTATGTAAAGAGAAAGACCGGAGAACTTATCCGTTTTGATATGCAAACAAAAGAAGAAAAGGTTTTATATGCCTTAGGAGATGGCGAACCGATGTTTTTTATCTTTATGCATCCGTCGGGCAATTACGCTTATATCTCATTCTCCCAATGGAAGACAATATTGAAAATACCCTATGACTGGAAGAACAAGACGCTTTTAACCGCCAGTATATTATGTGGTCAACAAAAACAGGAAGGATGGCTTGACGGTCAAGGAACAAATGCCAAGTTAGGTAATCCGGCACAAGGCGTATTCATAAAAAACGAGCAATATATAAAAGAGGGCAAAGATGATATTTACGATTTTTATTTCACAGACTCTTCGATACACTGTATTCGTTATGTAACTCCCGAAGGATTTGTACACACATACGCCGGTCGTGGCAGTCAGGGGGTTAACAATAACCCTAATGGTTATGTAGATGGTGATTTAAGGCAAGAGGCGCGCTTTAATTATCCTTTCGGAATACACTACGATGAAGTAAATAAGATATTTTACATTGGTGATATCGAAAACTATAGAATTAGAAATATAGCGAAAGATGAATAAATTTTTAATATTAAAATGTTACCTCGAATGAAAAACATTATTATTATTTTCTTTTGTATGTCTATGCTGATGTTTCAGGCAACGGCACAAAATCATGCAGACGTAAAAGAAATAGAAGTATCAGGTATTGTACTCGATTCAAATAAAGATCCTCTTATAGGTGCTAATATTGTAGTAAAGAATGTGCCTGGACTTGGTGTGATAACCAATATTGACGGAAAATTCAAGATAAAGGTGGAGTTATATCAACGTCTTATCGTTTCATACATTGGTTTTGAGAGTCAGGAGATACTTATAAAAGATAAGAAAACACTGACTGTGATAATGCAAGAGTCAAAATCTAGTGTATTGGATGAAGTTGTAATTACCGGAACAGGAGAACAGAAAAAGATAACCGTTACAGGAGCTGTTTCTTCTGCTAATATAACACATCTGAATGTTTCTCCTTCAGGAAATCTTGTTAATGCCTTGGCAGGAAATGTTCCCGGTGTATTATCCATGCAGAGCAGTGGAGCACCGGGCCAAAATACTTCCGAATTCTGGATCCGTGGTATTTCTACTTTTGGTGCCAAAACAAGTGCCCTTGTACTTGTCGATGGTTTTGAAAGAGATATGGATGATATCAGTATTGAAGATATTGAATCGTTTCAAGTATTGAAAGATGCTTCAGAAACCGCCATTTATGGTGCCCGTGGTGCAAACGGTGTGGTATTGATAACTACCAAACATGGTAAACCCAGTAAGATTACCATATCTGCCAAGGCGGAAACTTCTTATAATACCAGAACCATAACACCGGAATTTATAGATGGACCCACTTACGCATCTTTGATAAATGAGGCAAGAATCACAAGAAACGAAGAACCGGTTTATCAGCCTGATGAACTGTATATATTGAAGAACGGACTCGACCCTGATTTACTACCTAACGTAGACTGGATGGATGAGATTTTGAAGAAAGGAGCCATGACATACAAGGCTTCACTCAACATCACCGGTGGTAGTACAAACACACGTTATTTTGTATCTGCCAGCTATGTGGAAGAAGAAGGTATGTATAAAACGGATAAAGAAATTGAAAAGCAATATAATACCAATGCCAATGCCCGCAGATGGAACTATCGAATGAATGCGGATATAGACATTACTAAATCTACTTTATTAAATGTCGGCATATCCGGAATGTTGAAAAAGGTAAATGATACCGGACGAGGTTCGTCGCTTGTGTGGAACAGCCTTATGGGACAGACTCCGGTGTCCATTCCTAAAGTTTATTCGAACGGTTATTTCCCGGCATCAGAATATAACGAAAATTATCGTGACAATCCTTGGATTGCGTCTACACAGACCGGTTACAGACAAAACTGGACTAACCAGATACAGACCAACGTGACCTTAAATCAGAAACTCGATTTCATAACCGAAGGATTGAAGTTTATCGGACGTTTTGGCTACGACACAAACAACTCTAATTATATAAACAAGTTGAAAGCGCCGGAAAGATGGAAAGCGGAACGTTTCAGAGACAGTGAAGGTAATTTGGTCTTCAAGCGACTGAATGAAGAGCAAAAGATGACACAAAGTGCAGGAGGTAGTGGCGACCGCCATGAATTCTTTGAGGCAGAGTTGCATTATAACCGTGTTTTCAACAAACATCATCATGTAGGTTCTGTATTGAAGTATAATCAGGATTCAAAAATACGTACTTATAATCTGGGTAGCGACTTGAAGAATAGTGTTCCCGTTCGTCATCAGGGATTCTCAGGACGCTTCACCTATAACTGGAAATATCGTTACTTTGTTAATTTCAACTTCGGTTATACGGGATCCGAAAACTTTGCTGTAGGTAATCAGTTTGGTTTTTTCCCAGCTTTCTCTATGGCATGGAATATAGCAGAAGAACCGTTTATACAGAATAATTTCAAATGGCTGAATATGTTTAAGGTACGTTATTCCTGGGGTAAAGTAGGTAATGACAATGTATCGGTACGTTTCCCTTATATGTACACTATCGGAAGTTTCAAGAACTATCAATGGGCCGATTTTGGCTTTAACCAAAGTTATAACGGACTTACTTATACAAGTGTGGCATCAAACGGTATAAGCTGGGAAATAGCCAAGAAGCATGATATTGGTTTGGACCTCGTATTGTTCAACGAACGTTTTTCTCTTACCGTAGATTATTTCAATGAAAAAAGAACCGGCATTTTCATGTCAAGAGGTTCATTGCCTCTTACTGTGGGACTTTATGATGGTGACAAGCCTTATGCTAATGTAGGAAGCGTAATTAACAGAGGTTGGGACGGTAACTTTTCATTCAATCAGAACATCGGAAACGTGAGCCTTACCATCAGAGCTAATGCTACTTATAGTGATAATGAAATTCTTGAAAAAGATGAAGGCCATAAGCTATATCCTTATTTGTATGAAACAGGTTTCAGTGTAAGCCAGTCAAGAGGATTGATTGCTCTCGGATTGTTCAAGGACTGGGACGACATAAGAAACAGTCCTACACAGAATACTTGGGGAAGCGTTGAACCGGGAGATATCAAATACAAGGATGTGAACGGTGATGGAGTGATAAACAATAATGACCGCGTGGCTGTAGGAAACACCAACAGACCGAGTTTCGTTTATGGTATGGGTATTTCTGCCAATTGGAAGGGGCTTGACGCAAGTGTCCATTTCCAAGGAACCGGTAAATCTTCTTTCTTCATCAACGGTGTATTGGTGCATCCTTTCAGCCGCGGAACTTGGGGAAATGTATCTACGGATGTTGTCAATTCAAGCCGCTGGATTTCAAGAGATATTTCGGGCGACCCGGCAACCGAAAATCCGAATGCCGTATATCCGAGACTTAAATTTGGAGGAGAAAATAATGTGAACAACAACCAGTATTCCACACATTGGTTGAGAAACGGTTCTTATCTTCGTCTTAAGACAGTAGAAATAGGATACACTTTACCCAAAAATATAGTAAGCAAGATACGTTTTAGTAAAATAAGACTATTCTTTACTGGAACGAACTTGTTGACTTTCTCTAAATTCAAATTGTGGGATCCAGAACCAAGAAGCAACGACGGTAGCTTCTATCCCATTACTAAATCTGTTACATTTGGTCTGAATATTAGTTTATAAAGAAACACTTACGAATATGAAACTTATAAGAAATATATTATTGATTGCAACAGGCTTGAGTATGGCTTCGTGTAATTATCTTGATGTGAATACCGATACCAAGGACAGAATGTCACTGGAAGAAGTCTTTACCGATGAAACCTATACGGAACAATGGCTTGCCAATGCATACAGTTACTTGACAAACAGCGAATTTGCCGATATTAGTATCACCGGCTCAAATCCGTTTAATTTCAGTGATGATATATATAATCCCATTTACAAAAGCTTTAAAGAAGTGACTTATGGTGAAGAGCAATGGCCGTATACATGGAAATACAGTTATCAGGGAATACGTCAAGCCGCTATCTTTATCCAGAATGTGGATATGTGTAATGAACTGACCTCGGAGGAACGGGCAGACTATAAAGCTCAGGCCCGCTTTGTGCGTGCTTATTATTACTGGAAACTATTACAGAAATATGGTCCTGTGCCCATTGTACCAGAAGAGGGCCAGGATTACACTGACAGTTATGAAGCTCTTTCAATACCTCGCAACACTTACGATGAGTGTGCCGATTACATTGCTTCAGAAATGGCCTTAGCAGCAAAGGATCTTCCTTTGAAACGCGAACTGATGTCTGTGTCACGTCCCACAAGAGGTGCTGCTTTGGCTGTACGTGCTAAAGCACTATTATATGCAGCCAGTCCGTTAATGAACGGTAACACCGATGGATATGCCGAAAAGTTGGTGGATGACAAAGGCAACCGACTTCTTGCTGCTGCCTATGATGAAAAGAAATGGGCAAGGGCAGCTGCTGCGGCAAAAGACGTGATTGACCTTAAAGCCTATAATTTGTATGTAGCCTATAAACGTACTGAAGGGTTTGACGGGTATCCAGTTACACTGCCACCATATGACGACGGCAATTTTTCAACAAAATCCTGGCCCAACGGATATAAAGACATAGACCCGTTTGAATCATACCGTTCAGTCTTTAATGGTGAACTGTCAACAGTAGAAAATCCCGAATTGATATTTACACGAGGAAACAATCAGGGCAGTTATGGAGTAAACTATATGGTCTTTTATCAACTTCCGGTCAGTAAAGCCAAAGGAAACAATACAACTTGTGTGACGCAGAAACAATGTGATGCCTATTATATGAAAGATGGTAAAGATATTCCGGGCAAAGATATTGAAATAGGTCGCGGAGACGGTTCTTCACAAAGAGTTACCGGCTTTGTCACCGCAAGTGATGTGAGCAAAGGACTTTATAAACCTCTAGAAGAAAATGTATCGCTTCAATATGCCAATCGAGAACCCCGATTCTATGCATCGGTAGCATACAACGGAGTAACTTGGTGGTTGACAAATGCAACACAGAGCAGTGATAGAGGTCCTTATAGAAGCTGGTATTATCGGGGCGAGACGGAAGGTATGTCCAATAGCCTAAACTGGCTTCAAACCGGCATAGGATTGATGAAGTACGTACGTCCAACAGACACCAATGATGACAAGAACATAAATGGTGAATTTTCTCATATCTCAAAGAAGGCGGATCCTTTGATAAGATATGCCGATATCTTGTTAATGTACGCTGAAGCATTGAATGAACTTGATGGTTCATACCAGATTGAAACTTGGGATAACTCTGGTACTCATAGTATTTCACGTAATGAGGATGAACTGAAGAAAGGAGTACAGCCTGTAAGAATCCGTGCCGGAATACCTGATTTTACGCCAGAAGAGTATGGTAATAAGGAACTATTCCGTAAGAAAATCAAACGCGAACGTCAGATTGAACTTATGGCTGAAGGGCAACGCTATTTTGACTTGAGACGTTGGAAAGACGCTAAAGATGAAGAATCTCTGCCTATGTACGGATGTAATGTTTTTATGACAAAAGGAGAACGCGACTTGTTCTATAAACCGGTTCCTGTTTCTGATGTTTTGACCTGTTTTGCCGAGAAAACTTATTTTTGGCCTATCGACCGCTCCGAGTTGGAAAAAAATGTGAGATTGACTCAAAACCCGGGTTGGCAGAGTGAAAAGTAATTACTATTAAAAAAAACGATTATGAAGAAAAAAAATATCTCTTTGCTTTTGGTTACGTTACTTGTAATGCTGAGTTCTTGCAGCGAATTTTATTCAGATGAGCAATATGAACACTATGTTTCGTTCAAAGCTCCTACATCTACCGTATCTCGTATCCGTTTGAAGTATAGAAAGGGACAACCTTCTCCCTATCGTCTTCCTCTTATAGTGGCCGGTTCCACGATGAATAATAAAGACATCGATGTACATGTAGGTATAGATAACGATACACTCGACATCTATAACTATGAACATTACTATGAACGGGAAGATTTGTACTACAAACAGTTACCCGAGAATTTTTATTCTATCCCGAATTATGACATACATATTCCGGCCGGCGAATGTCAGGCTCTGATGGATATCAATTTTAATTTTAACGGGCTTGATTTGTCGGAGAAGTGGGTTTTGCCCCTTATCATAAAGGATGATCCTTCTTATAATTACACCTCTCATCCACGAAAAAATTTCAACAATGCTCTACTATGGATAACTCCTTTCAATGATTTCTCGGGAAACTATGGAACCACGGCTTTGAATGTTTTTCCCGAAGATACCAACAAACCACTTGTAGTTGACACTCGTGAAGCATACGTGGTTGACGAAAATACCATATTCTTCTATGCGGGTGCTATAAAAGAAAAAAGAACCGACCGTAGAAAATTCAAAATTTATGCGACATTTAATCAGGACCCGGATGACAAAATGAAAGGTACGGTAGAGTTGAGGGCAGAAAATCCAAACATTGAATTTGAATCGAAGAAGCAAGCAACGTATGAGATTTCTGAAATGATGGATGCCTCACGGCCTGCCCTGATGCGCAGAACCGTTACGATAAGAGAACTTAATTATACATTTGTAGATCCATGGGAAACTCAGGGATACACGGCGCATTACAGAGTTGAAGGAAGCATGACCATGCAACGCAATATCAATACGCTGATTGATGACGAAGAATTTGCCATAGAGTGGTAAATTCCCATGTCTTAATATTATTAATGCGAACCAAATACTGATTCGCATTAATAATATTAAGACATGGGAATTTACCGTTTAAAAGTAAAATACATAAAATCACCCTTATTCCTTGATTGAAAAAGTAAAAAACAGACTTTTGAAAGCCTCACATATTTTTCTTCCTTATAATTGAAACAAACACTTAGACTTTTATAAAGCACTGCTTTAGACTACCTAAAGCTATGCTTTACGTTCTCTAAAGCGGTGCTTTATATTCCACCAAGCGGAAGGTTATATAACAATAATGAAGGGGAGGTAATAGACAGGAAGAAATAGAACGATCGACACAGCTACCGGATAAAGAAAGTGCAGTAAAGGTATGAATGTAGCATTTCAACCAAAAAAAACAACTGAATACCAAGCAGGTGAAAATTATTTCGTAATTTTGCAGATGTAGAAAAAATAAAACTATGCCGAACTATGATTTAATCACCATATTAGGACCTACCGCCTCAGGCAAAACTCCGTTTGCCGCTGCTTTGGCCTATGAATTGAATACAGAAATTATCAGTGCCGACTCCCGTCAAATATACAGGGGAATGGATCTCGGCACCGGAAAAGATTTGGCCGATTATACGGTCAATGGACATAAAATCCCGTATCATCTGATTGATATAGCCGCTCCCGGATACAAATACAATGTTTTTGAATATCAACAAGATTTTCTGGTTTCTTACGAAACAGTCAAACAAAAAGGTTGTCTCCCCGTTTTATGTGGAGGGACAGGGATGTATTTGGAATCAGTCTTAAAAGGTTATAAACTAATGCCCGTACCGGAAAATCCGGAGTTGCGTACCCGTTTGGCAAGTTATTCTCTTGAAGAACTGACGGAAATTTTAAGCCAATACAAAACGTTGCATAACTCTACGGACGTAGACACAGTAAAACGTGCCATTCGTGCAATAGAGATTGAAGAATATTATGCCGCCCACCCAGTCCCCGAACGGGAATTTCCGAAGCTGAACAGCCTCATCATTGGCGTAGACATCGAACGAGAACTACGCCGCGAGAAGATTACGCTACGATTAAAACAGCGGTTGGATGAAGGTATGGTTGATGAGGTACGACAACTGATCAGAGAAGGAATTTCACCGGAAGATTTAATATATTATGGTCTGGAATACAAATACCTGACGTTATATGTCACAGGACAAATGACATACGAAGAGATGTTCAACGGATTAGAAACTGCGATTCATCAATTCGCCAAACGGCAGATGACTTGGTTTCGCGGCATGGAAAGACGAGGATTTACTATTCATTGGATAAGCGCGAAACTGCCAATGGAAGAAAAGATAGCGTTTGTGAAAGAAAAACTGCAGGGGAATTAGTATCTTTGGCAGTGAAATATAGTGAGATTTTTAATATTGTAGGATAGAAATACGGATATGAGTGTAGAACCGAAGAAATGGGGTGTGATTTACAACCCGAAAGCTGGTACCCGAAAGGTAAAAAAACGCTGGAAAGAGATCAAGGAATACATGGACAGCAAAGGCGTCGACTATGACTATGTGCAATCCGAAGGTTTCGGTTCAGTAGAACGTCTCGCTAAGATTTTAGCCAACAATGGTTATCGTACGATTGTCGTTGTGGGCGGTGACGGTGCGTTGAATGACGCTATCAACGGCATTATGCTATCCGATGCAGAGGATAAAGACAATATCGCACTTGGCATGATTCCGAACGGCATCGGGAATGACTTTGCCAAATATTGGGGACTCAGTACCGAATACAAGCCAGCTGTCGACTGTATCATTAATCATCGACTCAAGAAAATAGACGTAGGCTATTGCAACTTCTACGATGGAAAAGAACATCAACGCCGTTACTTCCTCAACGCTGTTAATATTGGACTAGGCGCACGAATCGTCAAGATTACCGACCAGACAAAGCGTTTCTGGGGCGTAAAATTCCTGTCGTATGTTGCCGCCTTGTTCTCTCTGATATTCGAACGTAAGTTGTACAGAATGCACCTCCGCATCAACGACGAACATATCCGTGGACGCATCATGACGGTATGTGTGGGAAGTGCCTGGGGCTGGGGACAGACACCGAGTGCCGTTCCTTACAACGGCTGGCTGGATGTATCTGTGATCTATCGCCCGGAATTCCTGCAAATCATTTCCGGATTGTGGATGTTGATACAGGGAAGGATTCTGAATCACAAAGTCGTGAAGTGCTATCGGACAAAGAAAGTGAAAGTACTCCGAGCACAAAGTGCTTCAGTAGATCTGGACGGACGGATACTGCCGAAACACTTTCCTCTGGAAGTAGGCGTTCTCCCGGAAAAGACCACGCTTATTATCCCGAACTAAGAAAACAAACACGCCTCCTCTAAACAAGGAGACACCTGTATTACCTATATAATGTAACTTATAATTTGTAATTAACAATATGATCGAACTTAAAAACAATCCTGCCGGTAACTTCTTTCTGCTGGCCGGCCCATGTGTTATAGAAGGTGAAGAAATGGCCATGCGCATTGCCGAACGAGTAGTCAAAATCACCGAAACATTGCAAATTCCTTACGTATTTAAAGGTTCTTACCGCAAAGCGAACCGCTCACGCCTGGATTCATTCATGGGTATCGGCGATGAAAAAGCCCTCAAAATACTGAAAAAGGTACATGATACTTTCGGAATCCCTACCGTAACGGACATCCATGCTGCCGACGAAGCTAACATGGCAGCCGAATACGTAGACATACTTCAAATTCCGGCATTCCTCAGCCGCCAAACCGATCTGCTCGTAGCCGCAGCCAAAACCGGAAAGACCGTTAATATCAAGAAGGGACAATTTCTTTCTCCAATGGCAATGCAATTTGCCGCAGACAAAGTAATAGAAGCCGGCAACAAGAATGTTATGTTGACCGAACGCGGAACAACTTTCGGTTATCAAGACCTTGTAGTGGACTACCGAGGTATTCCTGAAATGCAATCATTCGGATATCCTGTCGTGCTCGATGTCACTCACTCACTACAACAACCGAACCAAACAAGCGGAGTGACCGGCGGTATGCCGCAACTTATAGAAACTATTGCCAAAGCGGGCATAGCCGTAGGGGCAGACGGTATCTTTATCGAAACACACGAAAATCCCGCCGTAGCCAAAAGCGACGGTGCCAATATGCTGAAGCTTGATTTATTGGAAGGATTGTTAACAAAATTAGTAAGGATACGCCAAGCCATTAAATAACTCTTTTTCTGCCTGTTTGTGATTTACCATAGACAATCACGACAGATAACACAGAAACTTTTATTAAATTAAATAGAACATGAAACATTTATTACGTGGATTATTTATTGCAGTCCTTATCATATGCTGCAATTTCCAGTCCGTTTTTGCACAACCCATGCAACAAATGCCTGTGGACAAAAATGTCCGTATCGGCAAACTGGATAACGGACTTACTTATTACATCCGACACAATGCACTCCCGGAAAAACGCGTAGAATTCTACATCGCACAAAAAGTAGGTTCTATTCTGGAAGAACCACAGCAACGTGGCTTGGCTCACTTTCTGGAACACATGGCTTTCAACGGGACCAAACATTTCCCCGGTGATGAAACCGGACTTGGAATCATTCCCTGGTGTGAAACTAAAGGTATTAAATTCGGAACAAACCTGAATGCCTATACCAGTGTCGACCAGACCGTTTACAACATCAGTAACGTACCGACAGAAAACCAGAATGTGGTAGATTCCTGCCTGCTTATCCTACACGACTGGTCGAGCGCTATCAACCTTGCCGACAAAGAAATCGACAAAGAACGTGGTGTAATCCGCGAAGAATGGAGAAGTCGCAACAGTGGTATGCTACGCATCATGACTGATGCACAGGCTACTATGTATCCGGATTCTAAATATGCCGACTGTATGCCTATCGGCAGTATTGACGTTATCAACAACTTCCCTTATCAGGATATCCGTGATTACTATGCTAAATGGTACCGTCCCGATTTGCAGGGAATCGTTATCGTCGGTGACATCAACGCTGAAGAAATGGAAGCCAAGTTGAAAGAGGTATTCAAAGACGTAAAAGCTCCGGTAAACCCTGCCGAACGTATTTACTATCCGGTAGCAGACAATCAGGAACCGTTGATCTATATCGGCACTGACAAAGAAGTTGCCAATCCTTCTATCAACATCTTCTTCAAACAAGATGCAACGCCGGATTCTTTGAAAAATACGATTTCTTATTATGCTACACAGTACGTACTCAACATGGCTATCAATATGCTGAATAGCCGTTTGAACGAACTCCGCCAAACAGCCAATCCTCCTTTTACCGGTGCCGGTGCAGGATATGGAGAGTATTTCCTTGCCAAGACCAAAGAAGCATTCAGCCTTACTGCAAACAGCAAGATTGACGGTGTAGACTTGGCGATGAAAACTATTCTGGAAGAAGCAGAACGTGCACGTCGTTTCGGATTCACTGAGACTGAATATGAACGCGCGCGTGCTAACTATATGCAAGCTATGGAGTCTGCGTATAACGAACGTGAAAAAACAAAAAGTGGTAACTATGTCGATGAATATGTGAACAATTTCCTCGATAAAGAACCGATTCCGGGTATCGAATTCGAATATATGCTTGTACAGCAGATGGCTCCAAACATTCCTGTGACGGCCGTCAACGAATTGATGAAACAGCTGGTTACTGATAATAACCAAGTAGTACTGCTCGCGGGTCCTCAAAAAGAAGGTCTGAAATATCCGACGAAAGAGGAAATTGCAGCTTTATTGAAGCAGATGAGTTCATTCGATTTGAAACCATACGAAGACAAAGTTTCCAACGAACCTCTTATCTCTGAAGACATTAAAGGCGGAAAGATTGTTTCCGAAAAGGCCGATGACGTTTACGGCAGCACAAAACTAGTGCTTTCTAACGGTGTAACAGTCTATGTGAAGCCTACAGATTTCAAAGCTGACCAGATCATGATGAAAGGTGTAAGCCTTGGTGGTACCAGTGTATTCCCGAACGATGAAATCATCAATATTTCTCAATTAAACGGTGTAGCTTTGGTAGGCGGTATCGGTAATTTCAGCAAAGTAGACTTAAGCAAAGCCCTTGCCGGTAAACGTGCTTCCGTAGGAGCCGGTATCGGTAATACAACAGAAACAATTTCAGGTAGCTGTTCTCCGAAAGATTTCGAGACAATGATGCAGTTGACTTACCTGACATTCACTTCTCCGCGCAAGGATAATGAAGCATTCGAATCATACAAGAACCGCCTGAAAGCACAGCTTCAAAACTCAGACGCTAACCCGATGACGGCATTCAGCGATACAGTGACACGTGCTCTATACGGTGACCATCCACGCGCTATCAAGCTGAAAGAAAGCATGGTAGACCAGATCGACTATGACCGTATCCTCGAAATGTACAAAGACCGCTATAAAGATGCAAGCGATTTTACTTTCTATCTGGTAGGAAACGTAAACCTAGAACAGATGAAACCGATGATTGCAAAATATCTGGGTGCTCTGCCTTCTATCAACCGCAAGGAAACATTCAAGGATAATAAGATGTACATTCGCAAAGGGGAATACAAGAATGAATTTGCAAAGAAACAGGAAACGCCAATGGCTACCATCATGTTCCTATACAGCGGAACTTGCAAATACGACCTGCGTAGCAATACACTACTCAGCTTCCTTGATCAGGCATTAGATATGGTTTACACCGCTGAAATCCGCGAAAAAGAAGGTGGCACGTATGGCGTAAGCTGTAACGGAAACCTCAGCAAATATCCGAAGGAAGAACTGGTACTTCAGATTGTATTCCAGACTGACCCAGCTAAGAAAGATAAACTGTCTGCTATCGTTGTGGAACAATTAGAAAAAATGGCTAAAGAAGGTCCATCTGCCGAACACATGCAGAAGATCAAAGAATATATGTTGAAGAAATACAAAGACGCTCAGAAAGAAAACGGCTATTGGCTAAATAATCTGGACGAATATTTCTACACAGGTATTGACAATACGAAAGACTATGAAAAGTTAGTCAACAGCATTACAGCCAAAGAAGTACAAGACTTCCTTGCCAAGCTGCTGAAACAGAACAACGAAATTCAAGTCGTTATGACTATGCCGGAAGAAAACAAATAAAAATTCTTTTGTATAGATGATGATACTCAACGAACTACGTAAACACGGAAGACTTGCCGCCAAAAGACACCCGATGTATGAAAAGAACAAAGTTGCTAAAATACTCGGTTATGTCATGGCTGCATTTTGGGCCGGCTACCTTATATTTTTCGGTACGACATTCGCGTTCGGTTTCTCAAATATGGTTCCCAACCGAGAACCATATCATGTAATGAACGCCGTTGTTCTGATCTTTATTCTGGCACTGGATTTCCTGTTGCGTGTTCCGTTACAAAAAACACCGACACAGGAGGTAAAACCTTACCTCCTGTTGCCGGTTAAACGAAATCGTGTCATCGACTTTTTACTTATCCGCTCCGGACTTAGCCTATTCAACCTATTCTGGTTGTTTATGTTTGTCCCTTTTTCTTTTATTACTATTACTAAATATTTTGGAATTCTCGGTGTTATCACCTATCTTATTGGTATCTTACTGCTGATTCTTGCTAACAATTACTGGTACTTGCTGTGCCGTACACTCATCAACGAACGTATTTGGTGGGTTCTATTGCCCATTGTTTTTTATGGTGGAATAGCCTGCCTCCTTTTTATTCCCGAGGACAGTCCTCTTTTCTATTTCTTTATGGACTTGGGAGACGGGTATATCCAAGGAAATATTCTCTGCTTTCTCGGCACTATACTTGTGATAGTCACTTTGTGGCTGGTTAACCGCAAGCTTATGTCGGGACTTATCTACGCAGAATTGGCCAAAGTAGATGATGCACAAATCAAACACGTCTCGGAATATAGATTCTTCGAACGCTACGGAGAAGTCGGTGAATATATGAGACTAGAACTGAAAATGCTTTTACGTAACCGCCGTTGCAAAAGTTCGCTGCGCAGTGTCGCTATCGTGGTGGTAGCTTTTTCCTGTGCACTCAGTTTCTCAAGTGTCTACGATGGACGCCTGATGACTTCTTTCATCTGCGTATACAACTTTGCTGTATTCGGAATGATTATCCTGTCACAGATTATGTCGTTCGAGGGCAATTATATCGACGGATTGATGTCACGCAAAGAATCTATTATGAGCCTGTTGAAAGCTAAATATTATATATATAGTATTGGCGAAATCATTCCTTTCCTACTCATGGTTCCCGCTATCATTATGAATAAACTGACATTGCTGGGAGCTTTTGCCTGGTTCTTTTATACGATCGGCTTCATCTATTTCTGCTTCTTCCAACTGGCTGTTTACAATAAACAAACTGTGCCGCTAAACGAAAAAGTAACGAGCCGCCAAACCAATAGTGCAATACAAATGTTAGTAAACTTCGGAGCATTCGGTGTGCCGCTTATCCTATATAGCCTGTTAAACTCACTTTTAGGAGAAACAATTACTTACACGATCCTACTGATCATCGGTTTAGGATTCACCCTGACTTCTCCGCTATGGATAAAGAATGTATATCATCGTTTCATGAAACGGCGATATGACAATATGGAAGGTTTCAGAGACAGCCGCCAATAGACATACATGGGTCATTAATTATATAAACATTGAAAATCATGATTACCATTGACAAGCTCAAAAAGAATTTCGGTGAAAAGATTGCCGTAGATATAGAACACTACGAAATCAATCAAGGCGATATGCTCGGATTGGTGGGAAACAACGGTGCGGGGAAGACGACTCTCTTCCGGTTAATGCTGGATCTGCTGAAAGCGGACAATGGGAAAGTAGTTATAAATGATATTGATGTAAGCCTAAACGAGGACTGGAAAGCCTTCACCGGTGCTTTTATCGACAGTGGTTTTTTGATTGATTATCTGACCCCGGAAGAATATTTCTACTTCATCGGAAAAATGTATGGATTAAAGAAAGAGGAGGTAGATGAACGCCTCGTTCCTTTCGAACGCTTCATGAACGGGGAAGTAATGGGACAAAAAAAATTAATCCGTAACTATTCTGCCGGAAATAAACAAAAGATCGGTATAATCTCCGCCATGCTTCATTATCCACAATTATTAATATTGGACGAACCGTTCAATTTCCTCGACCCGAGTTCGCAATCCATTATCAAGCACCTGCTCAAAAGATATAATGAAGAACATCAGGCTACGGTTATCATTTCCAGCCATAACCTGAACCATACTGTAGATGTGTGTCCGCGAATTGCTCTGCTGGAATACGGAATTATCATTCGGGATATAATTAATGAAGATAATTCTGCAGAAAAAGAGCTGGAAGCGTACTTCAATGTAGAAGAATAAATATCATCAACAAAAAAGGAAAGGCAGCCGATGAAGATTAACTTTAAACTCTTTTTCATATTGGTAGGGCTAACCGTCATTTTCAGCTCCTGCCGCACATCTGCCCCCCGTCTGGATTATCAGGCACTGGCGCGAGCTTCTGTCTTATTGGGTATAGACATCAACTTGGAAGACGACCATAAACTCTACCTAGAAGCTGCCGACTGGATAGGAGCCCCTTATCGTGGCGGTGGAGATTCGAAAAGAGGGACCGACTGTTCAGGCATGGTTTATCAAATCTATCGGAAAGTATATCGTATCCAAGTGCCACGAAACACAGAAGAACTGAAGAATAAGAGCAACAAAGTAGCTAAACGAAACCTCAAAGAAGGTGACTTGGTATTCTTTAGCAGTAATCGTTCTAGAAAGAGAGTAGCTCATGTAGGCATTTATCTGAAAAGTGGGAAATTCATTCATTCCAGCACAAGTCGCGGGGTAATCGTCAGTAGGCTAAACGAAGACTATTATCTCAGGCATTGGATCAGCGGTGGTAGAATACGTTAACAATCAAATCATTCACTCTTATTGAAATAAATTTATGAAATCATTTATCGGAGCAGTACTATTTATCTGTGTAGCGTTTAGCGCAAACGCCCAACTTTTATGGAAAGTATCCGGCAACGGACTAAATCAGCCCTCTTACATTATAGGTACACATCACTTGGCACCATTCAGCATTATGGACAGCATTGCCGGACTTCAAAAAGCAATGAAAGAAACCCAACAAGTATATGGAGAGCTGAAAATGTCGGAAATGCAGTCACCGGTCACCATGCAGAAAATGCAACAGGTTATGATGATCGCCAACGACAGTACGCTGTCCACCCTCCTCTCCCCTGAAGACTTTGCAACGGCTAACAAATTCTGCAAAGAAAACCTGATGCTAGATTTAAGCGCAGCCCCCAAACTGAAACCTGCATTCCTGCTGAACAACGTAGTAGTGGCAGCATACGTAAAACATATAGGCAAATTTAATCCTCAAGAACAGCTAGATACCTTCTTCCAATCACAAGCTACCCAAAACGGGAAAAAAGTAGACGGACTAGAAACTGCGGAATTTCAATTCAATTTATTATTCAATGGTTATTCGCTGCAACGGCAAGCACAACTGCTAATGTGTACGATCAACAACATCAATACAGAAGTGGAAAGCCTGAAAAAACTCACTAACGCCTATATGAGACAGGACTTAAACCAAATGCTTCGTATCAGCGAAGAGCGTAAAGGCAATCAATGTGACCCGACTCCCGGTGAAGAAGACGCAATGATTTATAATCGCAACAAGGCATGGTCTGAAAAACTTCCGGCTATTATGAAAACAGCTCCTACTTTTATTGCAGTTGGTGCCCTGCACCTTCCCGGTGACAAAGGATTGCTAAACTTATTAAAAAAACAAGGATACACGGTAGAACCTGTAAAATAAGAAAAGATTTTAGTACTTTTGCGGAAAAGTTCTCCCCAATGAATTATAAAACCTATTTATTCGATTTCGACTATACACTAGCCGATTCGTCACGTGGTATCGTTAAGTGTTTCCGAATTGTGCTCACCCGCCACCAGTATTTAACCGTTACCGATGAAGCAATCAAACGTACTATCGGCAAAACATTGGAAGAATCTTTCAGTATTCTTACCGGAATCACCGACCCAATACAACTCGAAGCTTTCCGACAGGAATACAGATTGGAAGCCGATGTACACATGAATGTGAACACCCAGCTTTTCCCCGACACGTTATCTACACTGAAAGAGCTGAAGAAACGGAGTGCCCGTATCGGAATTATCTCTACTAAATACCGATTTAGGATACTAAGTTTCCTCGAAGAGTACCAACCGGAAGATTTTCTTGATATAGTGGTAGGTGGAGAAGATGTCAAAGCTGCAAAACCTTCACCGGAAGGAGTCAAATTTGCCTTGGAACATTTGAGAAGTACCCCGAAAGAAACTTTGTATATCGGAGACAGCATTGTAGATGCGGAAACTGCTCGGAATGCAAGAGTCGATTTTGCAGGCGTACTCAACGGAATGACTACCGCTGACGAACTTCGCGCTTATCCGCACCGAATAATTGTGAAAAATCTTAGCGATTTACTTTAAAGTCCCCCTTAATAGTTGACAACGAAGTTTGTGCATACTATTCTATAAATGAGCAAAGTAATAGCAACACAACTAAAAAAACAAAAGAAATATTTGTTGAAAACAAATAAAAACAGTACTTTTGTGCCCGATTATTCCGCAACGGGTTTGATAAAGAGTTCTCTAAGTGATTAAAGACCACCCGCCGGAGCTAACTTATACATTTATTATATAAGATGTACGCAATTGTAGAAATTAACGGTCAGCAATTCAAAGCAGAAGCTGGTCAGAAGTTGTTCGTTCACCACATCGAAGGTGCAGAAAACGGTTCAACAGTAGAATTTGAAAAGGTTCTTTTGGTAGACAAAGACGGAAACGTAACTGTAGGTGCTCCTATCGTAGAAGGTGCTAAAGTTATTTGCCAGGTTGTTTCAAACTTGGTTAAAGGTGACAAAGTTCTTGTTTTCCACAAGAAAAGAAGAAAAGGTCACAGAAAACTGAACGGTCACCGTCAACAGTTCACTGAATTAACAATCACAGAAGTAGTAGCTTAATCAATTAAAAACAGTAAAAAGAAATGGCACATAAAAAAGGTGTCGGTAGTTCTAAGAACGGCCGCGAATCAGCAAGTAAAAGATTAGGCGTTAAGATATTTGGTGGCGAAGCTTGCAAAGCAGGTAACATCATCGTTCGTCAAAGAGGTACTGAATTCCACCCGGGTGACAACATCGGTATGGGTAAAGACCACACTCTTTTCGCTTTAGTAGACGGTACAGTAAACTTCAAAGTAGGTAAAGAAGACAGAAGATATGTTTCTGTAATTCCTGCAACTGAAGCATAATTGCACAACTGAGAATATTTAAAAGAAGGAGATGTAATCCAAGCGATTGCATCTCCTTTTCTTTTTTAGATATTTTCGTTGCTTGATTGTTCGTTTTTTCTGTATCTTTGCATCCATTAAGTGAAAGTTCATAAAAAGTATAGATATGCTTACCATTAAACAAATTACAGAAAACACAGAGGCGGTAATCCGCGGACTGGAAAAGAAGCATTTCAAAAATGCAAAAGAAACGATAGAGCAGGTTATTGCTCTTAACGACAAGAGACGTAGTACCCAAAATCAATTAGATAAAAATCTGGCAGAAGTTAATTCTCTTTCGCGCACAATCGGACAACTGATGAAGGAAGGCAAGAAAGAAGAAGCTGAAACCGCACGCGCACGTGTAGCAGAATTAAAAGAAGGTAATAAGGAATTGGACGCAACAATGACACAAGCTGCCACCGATATGCAGAATGCACTCTATACGATTCCTAATATTCCTTATGACAGTGTACCCGAAGGTGTAGGTGCCGAAGACAATGTCGTCGAAAAAATGGGAGGAATGGAAACCGAGCTTCCCAAAGATGCACTTCCCCACTGGGAACTGGCAAAAAAATATGATTTGATAGACTTCGACTTGGGTGTTAAAATCACAGGAGCAGGTTTTCCTGTATACAAAGGAAAAGGTGCACAACTTCAACGTGCCCTTATCAACTTTTTCCTGGATGAAGCACGCAAATCCGGATATATTGAAATCATGCCACCGACAGTGGTCAACGCCGCTTCCGGTTACGGCACAGGACAACTTCCTGACAAAGAAGGACAAATGTACCATTGCGAAGTAGATGATTTATATTTGATTCCGACAGCAGAAGTGCCTGTTACTAATATCTATCGCGATGTCATCCTAGACGAAAAACAATTGCCTATCAAGAATTGTGCATATACACAATGTTTCCGTCGCGAAGCAGGTTCTTATGGCAAGGATGTGCGTGGCTTGAATCGCCTGCACGAATTCTCCAAAGTAGAATTGGTGCGTATCGACAAACCGGAACACTCCAAGCAATCTCATCAGGAAATGCTCGACCATGTAGAAGGACTGCTGCAAAAACTGGAATTACCCTACCGCATTCTTCGTCTTTGCGGAGGAGACATGAGTTTTACCGCTGCGCTTTGCTTCGACTTCGAAGTATACTCAGAAGCACAAAAACGCTGGTTGGAAGTAAGTTCCGTTTCCAACTTCGACACCTATCAGGCCAACCGTCTGAAATGCCGTTATCGTAGTGGAGAAAAGAAAACTGAACTTTGTCACACCCTAAACGGTTCAGCACTGGCATTGCCACGTATCGTTGCGGCCCTACTCGAAAACAACCAGACACCTGAAGGAATCAAAATTCCGAAAGCATTGGTTCCATACTGCGGTTTCGATATGATAGACTAAGAATTTTTCACTCTTGTAAGAATCAGGTATATCCTTTTCTTACAAGAGATTTTTATATAACCTTTAACACATTTCCCCCATGACAAAAAACACTAAAAGCTTTGTGTTGCCATTGACATTTATTGGCATTATGTTTTTCGCGATTGGTTTCGCACTCGGAATCAATTCATTATTAGTCCCGGTATTACAAAAATCATTAGGAATCTCGAATACGGCTTCTTATCTGATTATCGCTGCGACATTCATTCCTTTTCTAGTTTTCGGTTATCCTGCCGGACTCACAATTAAGGCAATAGGTTACAAACGTACCATGTCGCTGTCTTTCTTTATTTTTGCCATAGCATTCTACCTGTTCATCTTATCGGCAGATCAGGAAAGCTTCACCTTATTTTTGCTGGCTTCTTTTATCAGCGGAGCAGCCAATGCATACCTACAAGCGTCTGTAAATCCATACATCACCATTCTTGGCCCGTTGGATAGTGCAGCAAAACGTATTAGCATAATGGGTATCTGTAATAAGTTGGCATGGCCTATCCCCGCTATCTTTATCGTATGGTTGCTGGGGAAAGATGTCAATCTGATTGGTATCGAAGATCTGAACAAGCCGTTCATTATCATCATCTGTGCTTTTATAGCTTTGGGTATTATGGCATTCTTCGCTCCACTGCCCGAAGTAAAAGCGGCAGGAGAAGACGAAAGCGAGAATGAAGCCGAAGCCTGTCCATATGCTGCCACAAAAACGTCTGTTTTTCAATTTCCTCACTTATTACTAGGCTGCCTGGCCTTATTCCTTTATGTAGGTGTTGAAACTGTCTCATTGGGTACATTGGTCGATTACGCAAAAGAACTTGGACTAGAAGGTGCAGCTAATTATGCCTGGATTGCTCCAATCGGTATTGTGATCGGCTATATCTGCGGTATTATTTTCATTCCGAAATATCTCAGCCAAGCTACTGCGCTAAAAATTTGTTCTATCCTGGCCATTATCGGTTCATTGTTGGTAGTACTAACTCCGAGCCATATATCTATCTATTTTATTTCATTCATGGCATTAGGATGTTCATTAATGTGGCCGGCACTGTGGCCGCTTGCCATGGCCGACCTCGGCAAGTTTACCAAAGCCGGCTCATCATTGCTTATCATGGCAATGTTCGGTGGTGCCGTTATCCCTACCCTGTATGGTTGGCTAAAGGATGTAGCAAGCCCGCAACAAGCTTATTGGCTGTGTTTACCTTGCTTCCTGTTCATCTTGTATTATGGAGTAGCCGGGTACAAAATCCGTACGAAATAAACAGATAGATTCATCTGTATATAGAAAGCCACTCTTCAAAAGAGTGGCTTTTCTTTTTGTTTTTCGTAAAGAAGCTGTATCTTTGCCATAATTTATAACATTCTGTTAGCAGTTACGTAATAAAACCAACAAATTAATTAGATAATGAACAAAATCATTAGCAAGGAACGCTTTTCTGAAAAGGTGTTCAAATTTGAAATTGAAGCCCCTTTAATTGCTAAATCTCGTAAGGCCGGACACTTCGTCATTGTACGTGTAGGCGAAAAGGGAGAACGTATGCCTTTGACTATCGCCGGTTCTGATATAAAGAAAGGCACTATCACCCTGGTGATACAGGAGGTAGGGCTATCTTCTACCCGCCTCTGTGAGTTGAACGAAGGTGATTATATTACAGACGTAGTAGGTCCTCTCGGCCAAGCGACTCACATTGAAAACTTCGGAACTGTTGTTTGCGCCGGTGGTGGCGTAGGTGTGGCCCCAATGCTCCCTATCGTACAAGCTTTGAAAGCTGCCGGCAACCGTGTGATCACTGTATTGGCAGGACGTAATAAAGACCTTATCATTCTCGAAAAAGAAATGCGCAAAAGCTCCGACGAAGTTATCATCATGACGGATGATGGCTCTTATGGTCGCAAAGGACTGGTAACGGAAGGTGTGGAAGAAGTTATCAAACGCGAGAAAGTGGATAAATGCTTCGCTATCGGCCCTGCTATCATGATGAAATTCGTTTGCTTGCTAACCAAGAAATATGAAATTCCCACTGACGTCTCATTGAACACGATTATGGTAGATGGAACAGGTATGTGTGGCGCTTGCCGTATCACTGTAGGAGGAAAAACCAAATTTGTTTGTGTAGACGGTCCGGAATTCGATGGTCACCAAGTAGATTTTGATGAAATGCTGAAACGCATGGGGGCATTCAAAAACATCGAACGAGAAGAAATGCACAAACTCGACACTGTATGCGAAGCTACAAAGGAGACCGACGAAAAAAGCCGTAATGTTGCCTGGAGACAGGAGTTGCGTAAGTCGATGAAAGCCAAAGAACGCACGGCTATCCCGCGTGTTGAGATGAATGAACTCGATGCAAAATATCGTTCACATAGCCGCAAGGAAGAAGTAAACCAAGGGTTGACTGCTGAACAGGCTATGACAGAATCCAAACGTTGTCTCGACTGTGCAAACCCAGGATGTATGGAAGGTTGTCCGGTAGGAATTGACATTCCCCGTTTTATCAAGAACATCGAGCGTGGAGAATTTCTGGAAGCAGCAAAGACATTAAAAGAGACAAGTGCACTTCCGGCTGTTTGCGGTCGTGTCTGCCCACAGGAAAAACAATGCGAATCAAAGTGTATTCATCTGAAAATGAATGAGAAACCGGTAGCTATCGGTTATCTGGAGCGTTTTGCAGCTGATTACGAACGCGAGAGCGGACAAATCTCCGTACCAGTCATTGCTGAAAAGAATGGTATCAAAGTGGCTGTTATCGGCTCGGGACCTGCAGGATTATCGTTTGCAGGTGATATGGCGAAATATGGATATGACGTAACTGTATTCGAAGCATTGCACGAAATTGGCGGTGTACTGAAATATGGTATTCCTGAATTTCGTCTGCCCAACAAGATTGTTGATGTTGAGATTGACAATCTAGCCAAAATGGGAGTTAACTTTATCAAAGACTGTATTGTAGGAAAAACAATTAGTATAGAAGACCTGAAAGAAGAAGGTTTCAAAGGGATATTTGTAGCTTCCGGTGCCGGTCTTCCTAACTTTATGAATATTCCGGGCGAAAACTCAATCAATATTATGTCTTCCAACGAGTATCTTACCCGTGTCAATCTAATGGATGCAGCCAGCGAAGACTCTGATACTCCGATAGCTTTCGGTAAGAATGTAGCAGTAATCGGTGGCGGCAACACAGCCATGGACTCTGTCCGTACGGCCAAACGTCTGGGTGCCGAACGCGCCATGATTATCTACCGTCGTTCGGAAGAAGAAATGCCCGCACGTATCGAAGAAGTTAAACACGCAAAAGAAGAGGGAGTAGAATTTCTGACACTGCACAATCCTATCGAATATATTGCAGACGAGCAGGGTTGTGTAAAACAGGTTATTCTACAAAAAATGGAATTAGGCGAACCGGACGCTTCTGGACGTCGTAGTCCTGTCGCTATCCCAGGTGCTACGGAAACGATTGATATTGACCTAGCTATCGTAAGTGTCGGAGTGTCACCGAACCCGATTGTCCCTAGTTCTATCAAAGGACTGGAGTTAGGACGGAAAGGAACGATTGCCGTAGATGAGCACATGGCATCTTCTATCCCGATGATTTATGCAGGTGGCGATATTGTACGCGGTGGAGCCACTGTGATTCTCGCCATGGGTGACGGCCGTAAGGCAGCGGCGGCTATGAACGAACAGTTAAAAACAAAGTAGTAACAAGAAAATAGAATAGATAAAAAAGAAAAGCCCTGCTTACATTCTGTAAGACAGGGTTTTTCTTATAAAAATATCAAAGATACTTTTTTACTTTACTACTTTGTTCGTCGCAGGGTCGGGGAAAATGACAGACGGTTTAAACGACTTCGCTTCCTCAAAATCCATTAACGCATACGACATGATAATCACAATATCATCCGGTTGTACTTTACGGGCGGCAGCACCATTCAGACAAATTTTGCCGGAACCGCGTTCACCTTTGATAATATAGGTTTCAAAGCGTTCGCCATTATTATTATCAGCGATATACACCTTTTCTCCCGGAATCATGTTTGCCGCATCCAGCAGATCTTCATCTATCGTGATACTACCCATGTAGTTCAGATTCGCTTCCGTGACACGCGCACAATGAATTTTCGACTTCAACACTTCAATCATCATAAGGTTTCGTCTTTTTAGTTATTCTTTATATTTAATGTTATCAATCAGCCGAACTTCTCCGCAGAACACTGTGATACATCCTACTGCATACGAAGTATCTTCCCAATTGGTTATCTTCTGCAATGTATTTCCATCTACTATCTCAAAATACTCCAAACGCAATCCCGGAGCTACGTCAATCGCATCTTCCACCATTTTTTGCGTTTCATTTACTGTATGAGAGGCTGCAAAGTTACGACTTTTAAATAATGTCCGAGAAATATTTAAAGCATTTTCACGTTCTTGTGCAGATAAACGTTTATTTCGGCTACTCAAAGCCAATCCGTCCTCCTCGCGCACAATCGGACAGCCTACAATTTCCAGTTTATACTGCAACTGTCGGACCATTTCACGAATAATCGCTAATTGCTGGAAATCTTTCTCTCCGAAATAAGCTTTATCTGGCTGTGCCGCATCAAACAGCTTGCTAACAATCTGACAAACACCATTGAAATGTCCAGGACGGAATGCACCTTCCATTACAGTATCCAATGGAGCATAGCTGAATTGGCGGGTGTCCGGTTCCGGATACATTTCGCTCACAGAAGGAGCAAATACAAATGCAGCTCCACATTCTTCCAACAAGCAGCAATCCGCATCTAATGTACGCGGATATTTCTCCAAGTCGTTTTTATCATTAAACTGCGTGGGATTTACAAAAACACTCACAACAGTTACACCATTCTCACTTACGCTGCGCTTTACCAGAGATGCATGTCCTGCGTGTAAAGCACCCATTGTAGGAACCAATCCTACTGTTTTACCTTGGGCTCTCAGGGCAGTCAATTCGACCTGTAAGTCCTTGATAGTGTGCACTATTTTCATTTTCGTCAATTGGTTTATGTTTTACTCGTTTGCAAAAACTCTGCAAAATAAACTAATATTTGCCACATAAAGAAAGAATATCTTATTTAATGTGTCTTTTTTTTCGTATCTTTGCAGAATATTATAGAGAACTATTGTTATTATGACAAAGGCGAATAAAGTTTTATTTATTACTCAAGAGATTACACCTTACGTTTCAGAATCCGAAATGGCCAATATAGGTAGAAACCTTCCACAGGCGATACAAGAAAAAGGCCGTGAAATCAGAACTTTTATGCCCAAATGGGGAAACATTAACGAGCGCAGGAACCAACTGCACGAAGTGATTCGCCTCTCCGGTATGAACCTGATTATCGATGATACTGACCACCCCCTTATTATAAAAGTAGCTTCTATCCAATCCGCACGTATGCAGGTATATTTCATCGATAATGATGATTATTTCCAGAATCGGATGCAGGCTATGGACGAAAACGGCATAGAGTATGACGACAACGACAGCCGCGCTATCTTCTATGCGCGTGGTGTATTGGAAACCGTGAAGAAACTTCGCTGGTGTCCCGATGTAATTCACTGTCATGGCTGGATGACAGCGTTAGCACCTCTTTATATTAAGAAAGCGTACAAGGATGAACCGTCGTTCCGTGATGCCAAAGTTGTATTCTCTGTATATGAAGACGACTTCAAAAATACGCTCAGTGACGACTTTGCAACTAAATTAATGTTGAAAGGAATATCTAAGGATGATTTAAGCAACTTAAAAGAACCGGTAGATTATGCCGCCCTTTGCAAACTCGCCGTGGATTATTCGGACGGAGTGATACAAAACAGCAAAAAGGTGAATGAATCTATCATTGAATATGCCCGTCAATCAGGTAAACTGATACTTGATTATCAGAACCCGGAGAACTATGCAGATGCTTGCAACGAGTTCTACGATCAGGTATGGGATGCCACTGCGAACAAAGAAGAAGAAGAATAAAAATCAAGATACGACGATCATGAAAGCAAAATACGCCTTAATAGCTTTACTGGCAATCACTTTTTTCGGATGTGACGATAACACAGCCGGATTAGGACTGGGAATGTTTCCGGGAAGTGACCAGAATATCAATGGAAAACTGACTACATTTGACGTAACAACAAAATCTGTACACGCAGGTGAAGTATATGCAAAGACCAGCACCGGATACGTGGGAAAATTCACAGATGATACATTCGGTACATATGAGGCAGGCTTTTTATCTGAACTGAACTGTCCGGAAGGATTGAGTTTCTCTGAAATGTACAAAGAAAATGAAGCAGGGACTAAAGCCACAGGAAGTTTGGTTACTAGTTTTGATAATATAGAAATAGATAGTAAGATTAAAGATAGATTTACTTTAATCAAAGATGAGAATAATCACGTAATAGGCAATTGCCAAATAAATATCTACCTATGGTATAGTAGTTATTTCGGTGACTCACTAACTGCGTGCCGTTTAAGCATCTACGAATTAAATAAAAGGTTGAATGAAGAAGAGGCATATTATACCAATATTAATCCGGAGGATTATTACAAACAATCAGATTTATTAGGAACTAAAGCATATACTGCCGTAGATTTATCAGTAAGTGATTCTATTCGTAAACTTGATACATACGTGCCAAGTGTAAGTATTCGATTAGATCAAGCCAAAGCAAAGAAATTAGGACAGAAACTTTTCAAAGCTGACAGAAAAGATTTCTACAAGGCTTTTCCTGATCTATTCAGTGGCATATATGTAAAAAGTGACTATGGAGACGGTACTGTACTTTATATCAGTCAAGTACAAATGGATGTTGTTTCCATTGAATATGTAACAGATAGTATTACTGGAATTAAGCTAAAATCTAAAGTTAATGCGGAAAAGGACTCTATACAGTATACTGGCCGCACCTTCAATTCTACACGTGAAATTATTCAAGCTAATAGATTAGCAAATGATACAGAAGCTATTCAGAAGTGTATTGATAATTCTGATTGGACCTATTTAAAAAGTCCGGCTGGTATTTTTACTCAGGTCACTCTCCCTGTTAGACAAATAGCAGAAAAACTTGAAGGTGATACATTGAACGCCGTTAAATTAGGAATTCCTATTTATAACGAAACTAGCGATAAGAAATTTGGGATGTCTATGCCTAGAAACGTTTTACTGATACGTAAAAAATATAAAGAAAGCTTCTTTGAGAATAATCAACTAAGTGATGGCGTTACTTCATCGCTATTCACCCAGACTTCTTCTACAACTAATCTCACTGAATACACGTACAATAATATCACTAAATTGATAAATGACTGTTTAAAAGATAGAGCAGCAGCAGACAAGGAAATACAAGAGAAAAAATCTATCACTTTCCAAACATTTAATGATGAAGGGAAAATAGAGAACCATACTGTTAATAACATAAAAGACTGGGAAGAACTCAGTGATTGGAATAAAGCCATACTAATTCCAGTACTTGTAACAACAGATGCCAGTTCAAACGGTTATTATGGTAGCAGTTCTAATGTCATTGGTATCCAACATGACTTAAAACCAGGTTATGTACGCTTGAAAGGTGGATTAAAAGGAGAAGAGAAAGATTCTCAGGGCAATCCTGTATACCCAGAAAACATATTAAAACTCGAAGTTGTCTCTACAAACTTTGGTTCTACGAAAGCGAAATAAATAGCAGGAGAATATCATAAAAAATAGCGCGGACTACTTACTAATTGTGTAATCTGCGCTATTATCTTAAAAAGGATATTTATTAAATACTATTTTCTATATACAACAGAACCGTGAGTCTGATATACATCTCACTCACGGTTCTGTTGTATATAGAATTTTATTTTATTCTTCTTTCTTTGTAACAGTCTTCTTGGCCCGTCCGACCGCTTTCTTTGATTCAGCAGTTTTCTTGGTCGCTGATTTCTTTGCAGCAGGTTCTTTCTTTACCACCGACTCTTTTGCCACAACAGACTTCTTGGCCGCAGTTTTTTTAGCAGCCGTTTCCTTTTCGGCTTTTGCTTGCCACTTAGCTACTTCTTTCTGCAATTCAGTAATCTCATCACCCTGATTCTTAATAGTAGTCAAAAGAGAATTAAGTTCTTCACTATCCACATCTTCAGGATACAAAGAATTAACTCGTTTGATAAAGTCACCTAAGATATTCATGTAGTTGGTAAAAGCATCATAAGGAGAGTCATAGATACCACGATTCAACCAGATACCTGTATTCTTCGTTGTCATAAAACGGAAGTTATTACTAGCCTGCAAATAATCCCAGTCCTGCTTGATACGGCGATCGTCACTCAAATGCACACGTTCGGCAACGCTATATAGTTTATTAAAAGCTTCACGTTGAAGAACATTACCCAGCCAACTGCTCGTATCTCTTTCCTCATCTACCCATGACATCGGATAAGGAACATCAAGTTGAGAAACAGATTTCAACTTCGTTACAATCTCAGTCGGTGTAGAGAAAGTAATTCCTTTAGCTCTCGCACATTCCGGCAATGCTTTCAGGAATTCAAGAATATTGGAAGACAATGGTTGAGCCATACCAAGAGCACTCAATTCCATAAAGATATTGATTACTTGTTCTTCTTGCGGTAGCACATCAATCCAGTTGATATATTTATCAGCAAACAAAGGATATTCCGCCCAATCCGAATTAGAGAAACGCAGACTGATATCATCCGAAAGTTTGAAGTCCCTCAACAACAATTTAAGACTAGGTGCCTGGTTACAATGATATACATAATGCGGACTCTTCCAGCCCAACACATGTTTTGCCCCTTCCGTCAACATCCCCTTAAAGCCCATAGAAGCTACCAAGCCACCGATTTCATCGGAATAAATCAAGCTAGAATTACGGAATACTTTCGGTTCTTTACCAAACATTTGCTTCATCTTATCACGCTGGCGAAGTACTTCTTCGCGAAAACAATCCTCATTGGCCAGTGATGATAAGCCATGTGAATATGGTTCACAAAGGAATTCACAACATCCTGTATCATTCAACTGGTGCAATAAATCAATGACCGCCGGAGCATGGATTTCAAGCTGTTCCAAAGCTACTCCCGAGATAGAAAGCGCTACCTTGAAAGCACCGCCCGAACTTTTCGCCATCTCAATCAATGTACTAAGGGCAGGGAGATATGAACGTTCAGCAACTTCATTCATACCTGTTTCATTCGCATAGTCATCATAATAGTAATGATCATTACCGATATCGAAGAAACGATAACGTTTCAAATGGATAATTTGATGTATTTCAAAATAAAGACAGATAGTTCTCATTTTTATTTATTGTTTTGTTATTTACCATAGTTTCTTAACACATCCTCGTAAAGAGCACGAATTCTCAAGCCAACCTTTTCCCAAGTAATCCCATCAACTTCTTTCTTTCCTTCGTCCCGAAGATACTCGAAAAGAGATTGATTGGTGCAAAGAGAATAAATAGCATCAGCCATAGCATGAATATCCCAATAGTCGGTTTTAATCACCTTATCAAGAATTTCACCACACCCCGATTGCTTCGAAATAATAGAAGGTGTACCACACTGCATTGCCTCCAACGGAGCAATACCAAAAGGTTCGGAAACGGACGGCATAACAAATACGTCACTATTCTTATAAACCTCATATACCTGTTTACCTTTCATAAAGCCGGGGAAATGGAAGCGATCGGCAATACCACGTTCCGCCACCAAGTTAATCATGGCATTCAACATATCGCCTGAACCTGCCATAACAAAACGGATATTACGAGTACGCTGCAAAACAAGTGCCGCAGCCTCCACAAAGTATTCCGGTCCCTTCTGCATAGTTATACGCCCGAGGAAGGTTACCACTTTTTCTTTTGGGTGTTCAGGACGCGGAATATCTAAAAGTTCCTGAGACAATGGATAAACAGCATTGTGCATAGCAAATACCTTTCTAGGGTCCTGATGATATTCGTTAATCACTGTGCGGCGAGTAAGTTCAGATACACACATAATACAATCAGCATGATCCATCCCGTTCTTCTCTATAGAATAAACAGTAGGATTGACTTTACCGCGAGAACGGTCGAAATCAGTGGCATGTACATGAATACAAAGCGGTTTGCCACTTACCATTTTGGCATGTACACCGGCAGGATAAGTCAGCCAGTCGTGCGCATGGATAATATCAAATTCCTGCTGACGAGCCACTACTCCGGCAATGATCGAGAAGTTATTAATTTCCTCGTGCAAGTTTCCGGGATAACCTCCTGCAAACTCCATACATCCCAAATCATTGACGTGCATATAAGAAAAATCGGCATAAATATGATCGCGGAAAGAATAGTATTCTTCCGGAGACATCTCCAACAAGCGAGACTTCAAGTAGTCATAATTGATATCACGCCATACAATAGGTACTTGGTTCATACCGATTATTTTTAAGAACTTTTCTTCTTCGCCGCTAGGCTTAGGCATACAAAAGATTGTTTCCATGTCACCTTGCAAGCTCAATCCCTTAGTTATTCCGTAAGAAGCAACCGCAAGACCACCATATATTTTGGGAGGGAATTCCCATCCAAACATTAAAACTTTCATCTTCGTTCCTCCTTTTTTAATAATACTTAGACAGTAGCTTTAAAACACGCAATATTTCTGCCACATTCATTGCAAACGATACCGCGCCACGTCCTTTGAAAGGTGGGTTTCCATCAAATAGTTCGGCAATGGAGCCCACACAATGGCTTGTCATCTCATCATCATAGCTAATCAACTGGCGTTCGACGAATGACAGTCCGCTCATCTTATAGATTCGCAAATAAGCCTCCAGATAGAATCCCATTAGCCAAGGCCATGCAGTTCCCTGATGATAAGCATAATCCCGCTGTACCTGCGGACCTACATAATTCGGATTATATCCGCCACTCTTCGGACTCAACGAACGGATTCCCTTCGGGGTAAGCAATTCCTTAGTCACAATATCAAGCACTTGTTTCTTTTGCGCCCTATCTAAAGGAGAATAATCAAATGCTACTGTAAATATCATGTTAGGGCGTACACTCCAATCCATCATATTACCATCCACATAATCAAGCAAATACCCATATTCGTTCCGGAACACATCCACAAATGACTTTCCGGTCACTTCAGCTTGTGCGTCAAGTACATCTGCAAAAATTGCATCTCCACCTTCACGCACTAGATCTGCCACAAAACGCAGCGCATTATACCATAAAGCATTAAACTCAACAATATATCCTGTACGGGGAATTACCGGATGACCGTTTACGGTAGAGTTCATCCATGTAATCGCTTTTTCCGTACCATTTGCATAAAGCAGCCCGTTTTCATGCAAGAAAAGGTTATCATGTTTCCTCTGACGGATATATTCCATGATATCTTTCAGAAGCTCTCCATATTTCTGACGACATTGCTCTCGGGAAGTCTCTTTTGCATATTGTTGCAGAGCCCAAACAGCCCAAAGCAAAACATCAGGATGTTCCATCTCATAGATTTTGTAACCCACAGGTTCTTCATTAATGAAGTTACGAATTGCTTTTTCCGCTGTTTTCATCACATCCTCAAACTGGTCGATTTCGTCAATAGCAAGCGTCAGCCCCGGCAAAGCAATAAACATATCGCGTGCACGGCATTTAAACCATGGATAACCGGCAAGGATATAATGTTCACCTTCCTGTTGATTGTGATATTGGTGAGCAGAATTTTTCAGACAGTGATAAAAACTATCACGCGGTGTACGATCAGCCACTTCCGCCTCAAATGTCTGTTTCAGTCTCCGAGGGGATATTTCTGAAGTCCCGGCCGAGAATACAATACTCTCCCCTTTCTTTATATCCACCTCAAAATAACCGGGAACATAAAGATCTTCATTGAAATCATACCCGCGTTCCTGTTCCTTCGGGTATTCAATGCCACGATACCAGTCGGGTAGGAAATGGAACTCACATTTTTTGTTCAACTGCATATACAGTTCTGGATAACCCGGATACATACAAGTCCTTATACCGTTTTCCACAAGTTGATACTCGCGGCTTGCCTGTGCATTTTCGTGAGTATACTCGCGTACACTTCTGAAAGCAAGGAACGGACGGAAGCGCAAAGTCGTTGCCGAATGCGCATCAAGTAAAGTATAACGAATCAGGATTCTATTTTCATGATGTACAAAGATTTTTTCTTTGCGGAGAATTACTCCTCCAACACGGTAAGTTGTCGCCGGGATATGTTCACAATCAAACTCACGGATATACTTGTGCCCGTTGGGACTAAAGTTGTTCCCCTGATATTTATGCAATCCCAAGTTAAACTCCGCACCATGTTGAATTACCGTTTCATCAAGAGAAGATAGCAGCACATGATTTTCATCGTCGAGATTGGGAACGGGAATCACCAACAGGCCGTGATATTTGCGTGTGTTACAATCAACAATCGTTGTACAATGATAAGCTCCTGCCTTGTTCGTCCGGAGAATTTCTCTCTGCAGAGATTCTTCCAGATTCGTCATGAGGGTCTTGTCAAATCGTAAATAACTCATAGTTGTGCATTATTTAAAGGTTAATTATTGGCTATTATATCATACTTGTATTTATTACTATATCGCATACAGAATGGTTGTAGCACCATATATAACAGGTACAATGTCCAAATGTACAAATTCTAGATAAAAACAAAAATAAAAAGGGTTTTTATTTTCAGATTTTGTGCAAATATTCGTAGTATTGCGTAAAATATCTAAAGAAAAGAAAGTCATGAAACAAGATATTCAGCGTATCATGCTAGCTGCAGCAAAGCCATTGTTTCTTATTTTCATTCTTTATATGCTCAAGATTGTAGAGGTCGGGATGCATTGGGATCTCTCTCACTTGGGGATATATCCTATGGAAAAACGTGGAGTTTTCGGTATTCTGACTCATCCGTTGATACACAGTGGATTCAGTCATTTACTGGCTAATACGCTCCCGCTATTTTTCTTATCATGGTGTCTTTTTTACTTTTACCGGAGAATAGCGGGAAAAATTTTTATCCTGATTTGGATCGGTGCCGGACTACTTACCTTTATTATAGGTAAACCGGGCTGGCATATAGGTGCCAGCGGATTAATCTACGGTCTTGCCTTTTTCCTTTTTTTCAGTGGCATTCTCCGCAAATACGTACCACTTATTGCCATTTCTCTGCTTGTCACTTTTTTATACGGAGGAATTATCTGGCATATGTTCCCCTATTTCTCTCCCGCCAATATGTCGTGGGAAGGACATCTAAGCGGTGGAATTATGGGAACACTCTGTGCCCTAGCTTTTGTGAATCACGGGCCTCAACGCCCGGAACCTTTTGCAGATGAAAAGGATGATGACGAGGAAGAAGAGGAGAATCCGAAGGAGGAATTTTCCAATCAGGACTTATGCAATGCCTCAATCAACAACGTTATATTCGCCGTAAACAACCTGACAGAGATAGCCAACAGGATAATTCCAAAGAACTTGCGAATAATATAAATACCACCTTTCCCGAGGAATCGTTCCACACGACCGGTCATACTCACAACAAAGAAAACCCAGATCATATTCAGAACCAAGGCGATGATAATATTAATGCTGGCATATTCTGCCCGAAGGGAAAGCAAGGTAGTAAAAGCTCCGGCACCGGCTAAAAGAGGAAAAACAAGCGGAACTAGAGTAGCTTCTTTGATAGGTCCCTGATTTTTGAAGATTTCAATATCCAGAATCATTTCCAAAGACATGAGGAAAATAACAAATGCACCTGCAACAGCAAAAGATTCAATATCTACATGGAAGAGTCTCAGCATCATGTCCCCTGCATAAAAGAAACCGATTAATAAGGCAAAAGAAATAACGGTAGCCTTCATTGCATTCACATCCTTCCCCTTTTCTTTCAGGTTAATAATAATAGGTATAGAACCGATAATGTCTATTACCGCAAAAAGCACGATAAACGCACTAATCATCTGTTGCCAGTTAAAGCCTGCAAACATAATTTCCTCCTTTTTTTCTGCAAATATACTCTATTTTTATGCATTCAAACAATAAAAAAAACAAAAAGAAGGGTCAGATGTTGACAGCAGTATTGTATAATGAGTAAATTTGTACAATAAATAAGAGATAACAACGTATGGAAACAATGTTCGACACTTTGCTCCAATTGCCTTTATTTCAAGGTCTTTGCCATGAAGATTTCACTAGTATTTTGGATAAGGTAAAGCTACATTTTATCAAGCATAAAGCCGGAGAAACTATCATTGGGAATGGTAGTCCTTGTAAGCAACTCCGTTTCCTGTTAAAAGGTAAAGTATCTATCGTCACCACTTCCAAAGAAAACATATACACTGTCATTGAGCAAATGGAAGCACCATATCTGATAGAGCCACAATCGTTATTCGGCATGAATACGAATTACGCATCCTCTTATATAGCGCATACAGAAGCCCACACAATCAGTATTAGTAAAGCCTTCGTACTTAGCGACCTGTTTAATTACGATATATTCCGGCTCAACTATATGAATATTGTCAGCAATCGTGCACAAAATCTTTACTCCCGACTATGGGAAGAACCGACTATAGACTTAAAGGAGAAGATTTCCCGCTTCTTCTTACTGCATTGCGAGAAAACACAAGGAGAAAAGATATTCAAAGTAAAAATGGATGATTTAGCTCGCTATTTAGACGATACCCGTCTGAATACTTCCAAAGCACTTAACGAATTACAGGATAAAGGATTGATTGAGTTGCGACGAAAAGAAATTCTTATTCCTGATGCACAGAAGCTCATTATATAAATTAAGTTATATTATTTATACCACCTATGAAAACAACACATTTACACCTCTTTCTTTTTATTCTTTTTTTAGGTTGCACTTCATCACTAACAGCACAATATAAGTGGTTCAATCCACAAAAAGAAAGTTTTCCGGTCGTCCGTGGACAAGCATGGCAAGAAGATCCCGCAGGATTTTACACACGACTTCCACAACGGGCTAAAGATAAAGTACGAAAAGCGGTATGGGACTTATCACTCCAAAGCGCAGGACTCTCCATTGCATTTCGTTCCAATGCTCCGGGAATAAAAATTCGTTATGTTGTGAAAGGCGCTCTTTCCATGCCACACATGCCAGCAACTGGTGTCTCTGGCATTGATTTATATGCAACCGACAATAATGGTCAAGAGCGTTGGTGTGTTGGACAGTATGTTATGCAGGATACCATTACATACGATTTTAGCGGACTTTCGTATGCCGCAAAAACCGGAAAAGGTTTTGAATATCAATTATTTCTACCTCTTTACAACAGTGTGTCATGGCTAGAAATCGGTGTACCCGAGAACACTTCTTTCCGTTTTCTTCCCGTCTCACAAGAAAAACCCCTGGTTATTTACGGAACTTCCATTGCACAAGGGGCTTGTGCCTCCCGTCCGGGTATGGCATGGGGAAATATTTTAAATAGAAAGTCGGAACATCCCGTCATCAATTTGGGATTCTCCGGCAATGGCAAACTCGAGAGCGAACTATTCGACTTATTGTCCGAGATTGATGCAAAACTGTTTATCATTGACTGTATGCCCAACCTACCGGGAAAGAGTGCAGAAGTGATATACGACCGTACCTTAAAAGGAGTAAAGAAATTACGCGAAACCAGCAAAGCACCTATTTTACTAGTAGAGCATGACGGATATGCCAACGATGTCACTTCCGAAAAAGCAGAAGAATCATACCGCGTAGCTAATACTGAATTGCGAAAAGCATACAATACTTTACAAGAAGAACAAATTCCGGATATCTATTATCTGACAAAGGAAGAAATAGGTATTCCGGCAGACGGTATGGTAGACGGAGTTCATTCTACTGATTTAGGTATGCAGCAATATGCAGACAGTTATTTAAAAAAGATACGGGAAATATTACATGAAAAGAATGAAGGTCCCACTTCATGTATTCCATGCAAACAACAAAGAGATTCCTATGATTGGTACGCGCGTCATGAAGAAATCCTTAAATTAAACCGAGAAAATGCCCCGGAAATCATTATGATAGGTAACTCTATCACGCATTACTGGGCCGGCGAGCCTACTGCACCGACACAACGTGGAAAAGAAGCTTGGGACAAGCTATTCAAAAACAGGTCAGTTCGCAATCTCGGTTTCGGCTGGGATAAAACAGAAAACGTATTGTGGCGCATCTACCATGGCGAATTGGACGGTTTCAAAGCAAATATGATTTTTCTACTGATAGGAACTAATAATCTTCAATTTAATACAGATAAAGAAATTCTGCAAGGTATTCTTCAGGTTACCGAAGCTATTAAAATACGCCAACCACAAGCTAAATTATGCGTAATGGGAATCCTCCCAAGAGCAAACACAGAAAAACGTATTCAGCAAATTAACAAAGAACTTCGTAAGAAGCTAGAACAGAATTGTATTTATATAAACTTAAGCAATCTGTTGACAGATAAAAATGGCATTATCAATTCATCCTTATTCAGCGATGGACTTCATCCTAATACTAAAGGATATGAGAAAATAGCAGAGGTTTTAAAAACTTACCTAGATAATTAGATAGATAGTTAATTATATAATTCCCTGTTTAGGTAGCACAAATAGGATCATTTTGTCTACGATTACTAAACGACAAACATATAACCACCATTAAAAAATAGTTTTTCCCTTTTCTTATTTATGTTTCTAAAAGATTAAATTAATAGCTAAGTTGTAGTAGAACTTAATAATTTTCTAAATTATAATAGAAGTGCTTAGCTCTCCATAGGCGATTTTGCTTTAAAAGTTCATTTTGTTTTTAATTCTCCGCAAATATATTAATTGATTTTAAAATATCAAGCTAATATTTCATTTATTTTGCATTCTCCCGCAAATTAAATCTACTTTTTTAGATACCAACTTTATACCATTACTCTTTTTTAATAAATATCACAACTTTAACAAACTGATTATCATAGATATAGATTAAATTAGGCTAAGTTCTACTACGACTTATTCTAAACTGAATATTATAAAATATTCCCCTTAATTTAATATTTATGAGAAAGAAAACTTTAAAAATCAAGTTCTTTCTGCTATTTTGCTCACTTGCAGGTTATTCAACCATCATTTCAGCACAGGACAAAACAGTGAAGGAAAAGAATGAAAAAGACTCGACAATCATTTCCATACCCTATGGAAGTAAGTTAAAAACAGAGTTTAGCGGTGCATCCGATGTAATCTCCGGTAAAGTATTGGAGAATGTGCCTGTACAGCATTTATCCAATGCATTGTCAGGAAGAATATCGGGGTTAACTACGATTCAGCGAAGTGGAGAACCGGGCAATGACGAAGCTTCCATTTATATACGTGGAATACGTAGCAATGGAAATGGCGCACTTGTACTAATCGATGGACAAGAACGCAATTACTACGGTATGGTACAAACTCAGGAAATTGAAAGAGTGACCATATTAAAAGATGCTTCTGCTATCGCTCTTTATGGTATGCGAGGCGCGAACGGAGTTATCCTGATTGAAACCAAATCCGGACGTCTCGGAAAACCTAGAGTCAGCCTTAACATCCAAGGGATATATCAGCAGAACATGAGAGTTCCCAAAGCTGTTAACGCGGCAGAATATGCTCAATCCTACAATGAAGCGAACATTAATGACGGTTTGAATCCTTTCTACACGGAAACGGAGATCAATAAATTCGCCAATCATTCAGACCCGGAGCGCTACCCAGATGTCGACTGGATAGGAAACTTGCTTAAAAAAGGAACTTTCATGCAGCGATATAATGCCACAGTAGAAGGAGGTTCCGGGCGTACCCGTTATTTCGTCTCATTGGGATATACCGGACAAGCAGGAATGTTTAATACTGAAAAAGAGCAGAATTACAGTACCAACACAGAATTTTCCCGAATCAACTTTCGCTCGAACGTAGACTTCGACATTACCTCCACAACCCTTTTATCTGTTAAATTAGACGGTTGGATGCAAAGTGAAAACTCACCTTATTACGACCAAGCACAACAATATATATTCCAAAATTTGTTGAAAACGCCGGCTACGGCATTCCCAATGTACTATAAAGATACTCATAACTATGTAGACCAGTCAGGGAATCCTATCAAATCACAACCGGGAGACCGTATTGTAGCAGGCAATGATAAATATATTAATCCGTGGGCTATCTTGAACAGAGGTGGCTACACAGCGATCGATAAACGTTATGGCGCCTTTTCTGTATCACTGAAACAGGATCTGGATTTCCTTCTGAAGGGTTTATCGCTCTACGGACAGATCTCTATGGACGTATACAACTTACAAAAACAAAACCGTACCCGCTCTTTCAATTATTACACACTTCAAAATAACGGAGTACTCCAAAAATATGGAACTAGTGAAGAAATGATATCAAATGCTGCCATGAAATATGGTGATGCACGTAACACCACATTAAATTTTAAGCTTAGCTACAATCGTATTTTCGGTAGGCACAATGTCTCGGGAATGATGTTTTACGACCAATATGAATACAATCAAAGTATTGTGCTTCCCTATCGCTATCAAACAGTTGGTGGCTGGTTTGCATATAAATACGATAATAGATACCAGATAGATGCCACTTTCGGTTATCAAGGTTCTTACAAATTCAATAATGAAAACCGCTGGGGATTGTCTCCTACTGTTTCTTTAGCATGGTATGTATCCAATGAGAAATTCTTTGATGTGTTAAAGCCCGCTATTTCTAATCTAAAGATACGCGGTAGTATCGGTAAGATCAATAATGACCGTGCAGTATCTGCGTATATGTATATGAGCCGTCTTCAGAATTTGAATGAAGGAATCTATTTTGGTAATGACATGGTACAATATACTTCTCTATTGGAAACCCAACAAGCCAATCCTTCTGCTACCTACGAGGAATCTACTCAAATGAATCTAGGTGCAGACTTAGGAATGTTTTCTAATCGTTTGAACGCAACATTCGACATTTGGAAGGATCGTCGCACCGGTGTATACACCATTCCCTCCACATTTTCATCCATGTTGGGATATACTACTATCTATATGCCAGGCAAGAATATCGGAAAAATGGAAACCAAAGGTTGGGAAGCCAGCCTAAACTGGAAAGATAACATAGGTAAAGATTTCGCATATTTCCTTAGTGGTAACATTTCATACAGCAAAAACAAAGTCATTGATATGGACGAAGCCTTGCAACCGTATGACTATATGTATTCCAAAGGACATCCTTATGGTACTTCACTGGTCTATATTGCCGATGGTATTTTCCAATCGTATGAAGAAATTGCGGCAGCTCCTGTTCACACATTGAACAGCGTCGTTCCCGGAGACATACGATATAAAGATATCAACGGAGACGGTAAGATAGATGAAAAAGATCGGGTACGTTACGGATACACGGACGTTCCTCAAGTGTTCTATGGCTTCAGTCTTGGAGGAAGCTATAAAGGATTTTCTCTGTCCGTACTATTCCAAGGGGCAGCTAAAGTATCTAAAATGCTATCTTCATACACAGCGTTTGCATTCTACAATAACGGAAATATGTATGAACACCAAAGAAATAGATGGACACCGGAAAACCCTTCTGTCAACAACCCAAGATTTACAACTAAAGCTGCGGGGTCAAGCAACAACAGTCTTTCGTCTACCTATTGGCAACGGGACGCCTCTTATCTAAGACTAAAGAATGTAGAACTGTCGTATAATCTACCAACCAAAGTGGTCCGTTCCATTGGTCTTGAAGAACTCCGTATCTTCTTAAATGGCCAGAACCTGCTCACATTTGATAAACTAGACGTTATTGACCCAGAGGCCTATGGCAATGGTGTCGCTTATCCGCTCCAACGCTCATTCAGCGCCGGAATAAACATTAAATTTTAACTAACTATGAGAACGATTAAACATATACTCATAACAGGTTGTATTGCTCTTGCAGTTTCTTCATGCGACTATCTGGACCAACAACCTTATGAATACTGGCAACCGGAAGAGACATTTATTGATTATAACAAAACAATCCAAATGCTGAATAGCGTTTACGTTTCCATGCCCAATGGATACCAAAGCAACTATACAGCATTCCTCGACGCGTCTACAGATGACGGTGCTTATGTAGACCCCGCCAATGCAATGTATAAACTGGGACAAGGATACGCAACCGAAATTAGTCCGATAGAAAACCGTTGGGCCGATTTATACATCGGTATCCGGCGTACACTTTATTTCGAGCAGTACATTCCTCTCCTACAAAACAATGCAGGTTGGACAGATGCACAAGTTGAAAGTTATAAAGAACTGGCCATAGCAGAGAGTAAATCGGTCCGTGCACTCTATTACTTCGAGTTAATCAAAAGGTATGGAGGAGTTCCGCTCGTGAAAAAGACATATACTCTTGATGATAAAGAGATTATAACATTACCCCGCAATAATTTCAGCGATTGCGTCGATTATATTGTAAATTTATGCAATGAAGCCAGCGAAATATTTACGCGCTACAATTATATCACCAATCAATATCGTGGTTTTGGTTTTTTATCAGCCAGTACATGCCCGTTGGCTATTAAGGCAAAAACGCTGGCGTACGCAGCGAGTCCATTATTCAACAATGTACAAAATCCGATACTCGGCTATACTGACGGAAACGTACAAGAAAGGTGGAAACTTGCTGCTAAAGCTTTGAAAACCGTAATTGACCTTGCTCCGAGTAAATTGTATTTATACCCAAACTTTGAAAAACTGTTTATCATACAGCCAAACCAAAATACTGAATATATAGTATATACCGGAAATCCAAAAAACTATATGCTGGAACTTTACAATTACCCTCCTTCACTGTTGGGTTCGGGAGGTACTTGTCCTTCCCATAATCTGGTATGCGCTTTCGAGAAGAAGGATGGTAGTGCCAACGATATGCAATCAGATACCCGATTCGAGAATATGGATCCTCGTTTTGATGTTACGATCGTTCGTGACGGAAGTATTTTGGGAGCAAGAGGAGCAATCGACATCAGCGACCCCAACAGTCAGGATGCTATCGGCAAAGTCAATCTTCGTTCTACCGTTACAGGTTATTATTTACGCAAATTCCTTGATACGAATATAAATCTGTCAGCTCAAACAATAACGAGTACCTACCACTACTTCCCTGTCATTCGCTTGGCAGACATCTATTTGCTATACGCCGAAGCCATGAACGAAGCATACGGACCGAATGATGCAGCCGATTTGGGGTGGACAGCTCTCGAAGCTTTGAATAAAGTAAGAACACGTGCAGGAATAACAGTCCCATACACTACAACTTCTCAAACGGAAATGACAAAGAAAATAAGAAATGAAAGACGGGTTGAACTGGCATTCGAAGATCAACGCTATTTTGACTTGAGAAGATGGAAAACAGCCGAAAAAGATTTGAACCAGCCACTAATGGGATTCAGAATAGAGCGGCAAGATAATGGAGTTGTGTCCACACATGAGTTTGTTGTCGACGGACAAAGGAAATTTAATACAAAGATGTATTATTCTCCTATCCCCTACTCAGAAATGCAGTTAAATACAAATTTAGTACAGAATCCCGGTTGGAGATAACAATCTAAAAATCGTATAATATGAAAAAATGGTATATATTAATGCTACTAATGAGCTTATGGTTCATAGGAGCGCAAGCACAAGAAACCGTAAGAGGTGTTGTTACAGATGCCGCCGGCGAACCATTAATTGGTGCCAATGTGGTAGAAAAAGGACAACCCAGTAATGGAACAATTACAAATCTTGACGGCAAATTCACATTAAAGGTAACCAGTAACAAGGCTATTATTGCTATTTCAATGATAGGAATGAAAACTGTGGAAGTTACCGTTCCCAAAGATGGAAAGACACTTACCGTAAGACTCCATGATGACACACAAACCTTGGACGAAGTAGTGGTTGTAGCTTATGGGCAACAGAAAAAGGTATCGGTTACCGGATCTATTTCTGCTGTGGGCAATCGGGAACTGAAACAAGGTCCTACTTCCAGTGTCACAAACAGTCTGACAGGACGTATTCCCGGACTGGTAACACGTCAAACCAGCGGACGTCCCGGTGAAGACGCTGCCGCACTCTATATTCGTGGCCGTGCTACGGTGAACGATGCTTCTCCGTTGATTATGGTAGATGGCATCGAACGTGACTTTTCACAAATCGACCCGGACGAAATAGAAAGTATTTCCGTATTGAAAGATGCATCTGCTACTGCCGTTTATGGTGTACGTGGAGCGAACGGAGTTATCCTTGTGACTACAAAACGTGGTAATTCCGGTAAAGCTAAAGTTTCTTTCTCCGGTGAGTTCGGTATTACACAAATCAACCGTATTACAAAAATGGTGAATGCCGAAGAATATGCAACATTGATGAATGAAGGTTTGGTGAATGAAGGGCAAGCACCGAAATATACAGAGCATGATATGCAATTATACCGCGACCAGTCCAGCCCGTTTACTCATCCGGACAACGACTATATAGATATGTTTACCAAACTAGGTACACAACAAAAGTACAATGTCAATGTATCGGGAGGAAACGAACGGCTTAAATATTTTGTGTCATTAGGCTATTTTCATCAGAACGGAACCTACGAAACTGATATCGAAAAATTAAAAAAGAAACCGGATCTGGCCAAATTGATTGCCATTAACCCGGAACTGGATAATTTACTCCAGCAACCAGACTACAACTCTGCCTACTACTATAATCGTTTCAACGTACGAACCAACCTAGATATACAAGTTACTAAAGACTTCAGTATTGGCGTTGACTTCAGCTATCGTACCGGAAGCAAGAACCGTCCCAACTCCGAAGGAGATGCCAGCCGTGCATTTAACAATATGACCCGTACACCTGCCAATGCATTCCCGCTAGTCAACGAAAACGGAACTTTTGCAGCCGTTCCAAATCTTGTGAGAGCCAACCCACTACACGCATTCCTCTATCAGGGATATAGAAAGGACAACGACAGTGCTTTGGAAGGAACTGTAAAACTGAACTACGATTTACATGCTATTACTAAAGGATTGAGTATCGGAGGTAAATTCTCCTACAATAGTTATATCGAAGACAACGGTATGGGCTTGAATGTGGTGGAACCTGTATGGAAATATAATGAGAATGGAACATACCAACGCCTACTTGCCAAAGTATTCCCTTCTCTCATCAATTTTGCATCCGGAGCAAAAAAACGTGTATACTGGGAAGCATTCGTGAATTATTCACATCAATTTGCAGAAAAACATAATGTTTCGGGACTTATTTTATACAACTATAACTCTCACCAAGCACCGGGCGATGGTGAATATGGAGGGCTACCGCAGGTATATCAAGGACTGGTAGCCCGTGCCAACTATGATTTTGAAGGTAAATACTTAGTAGAAATCAATTTAGGATACAATGGTTCCAACAGATTTGTTGAAGGCGAACGATATGCATTATTCCCTTCCGCATCCGTAGGCTGGATTGTTACTAACGAATCTTTCCTAAAAGACAGCAAACTATTACCTTACTGGAAAATAAGAGCTTCATTAGGACAAGTCGGTAATGACAAATTCGGAAGTAATTTTGCCTATTATTCGGAAGCGACCTATGCCGCAGGCACCAATTACAATTTCGGTGAATCTCCAACTGCAGCCAGTGGAGGACTCTTGGAAGGAAAAGCAGCACAGATTGTAAGTTGGGAACGTTCTACCAAATTCAATATCGGTATGGACACACGCTGGTTTGAAGGTAAATTAACCTTGAATGCCGAATACTTCCGCGAAAACCGTACCAACATCTTGAAAACTCCCTCACGCACCAACATCATTTCCGGAGTGACAAGTTTTTCTCCACAAAATCTAATGGAAGTAAAAAATCAAGGTGTAGAAGTAGAAGTAGGATGGGATCATAAGATCAAAGACTTCGGCTATCGCATCAAAGCAAACATTGCCTACAACCACAATGAGATTATCGAACAAAATGAACAGATACGTAAATATCCTTATATGAACCGTACCGGAGGTTCTATCGGACAACAGTTCTCACTGATAGCCGACGGATTCTACAATACATATGCCGAAATCGCAGCCGGCCCGACGCAATACGGCACCTTACAACCTGGAGACGTCCGTTTCCGTGATATCAACGGAGACGGTGTTATCAATGATTACGACATAGCACCTTTCGGTTTCTCGGATGTACCCGAAATAACCGGCTCATTCCAAGTTGGTCTGTCTTACAAAAACTTCGACCTGACCGTTATGTTCCAGGGAGCAACACGTGTAACAATTCCACTGACAGGTGAAGTTGCATGGGAGTTCTTCAATCTTGGTTCTGCTCTTGCCGACAGACATTTGGCCAGATGGACTCCCGAAACACAGCAAACTGCGACTTATCATCGTATGAGCAATTCTTCAGGCTCCAATCAGAACAACTTCAAATCATCTTCAATGTATTTGTATGACGCTTCTTATCTGCGACTGAAGAATGTAGAGTTATCCTACAACTTCCCTAAAAAGTGGTTTACCCACACCCCGATATCCGCATTAAGGATGTATGTCAACGGATTCAACCTGCTTACTTGGGATAAGTTAAAAGTGATCGACCCGGAAGCACAACCTGCCAATCGCGGAAACTTCTACCCTCAGCAAAGAATCTATAATCTTGGAGTAAACGTTACATTCTAACCTCTGATAACAATTCGATATATGAAGAAAAATATTATTCTAACAGCCTTTTCCCTACTGCTCCTATACGGATGTACCGGTGATATGGAACGAATCCAGACAGGAACAAATACGGAAGAATTAATCTATGCAGACGCAGCAAAGACAAGGCAGATTTTAAATAACCTATATGCCCGCACGCGTCTAACACAAGGTAGCTTCTCCAGTTTCTCCGGAGATGGAGTAACTTTCCTTGACTGTGCAACAGACAACGCATATGCACCTATTGAATATTCATCAGCACATACGCATGGTAAGTCAACCATGTCTGCCTCTGATATTGCAATGAACGGAGGACATCCCTGGACCTTCTATTACAATAGTATCCGTAACGCAACTCTATTTATACAAAAAGTAGACAAATCGGTACTGTCTGATGAAGAAAAAGCCTCCTCAAAATTACAAGCGCGTTTCTTACGGGCGCTGTATTATGCAGAATTATACCGTTGGTACGGAGGAGTCGTGTTGCTGGGAGATGAAATCATCTCTCCTACCGACTTGGACCGTTCGCGTTCAACTGCAGAAGCAACCGTCGACTATATCGTTTCCGAACTGGCAGATGTTGCATCACAACTTCCATTAGAATGGGACGCCCCCAATTACGGGCGTGCTACCAAAGGAGCGGCACTGGCCTACATAGCCCGTACCAAACTTTATGCTGCCAGCAAACTAAACAACCCGTCTATGGATCGTAAGAAATGGGAAGATGCCAGAGACGCATTATCAGCAGTCATGGGATTGAATATCTATGATTTATATTATGACACGCAAAATCCGGAATTAAGTTATGCACATTATTTCTGCGAGCGTAAAACCAAAGAAAATATATATACATATCTACTCGCTGCCAATGCCACCATGCATAGTAATCTTCCCCAAGGAGCTCCCTGGAATGAAAAATCTTATGTGGGATGTACTCCCACTCAGAATCTGGTAGATGCTTACGACATGAAAGACGGTACTGAACCAATCACCGGATACGATGCCAATGGCCAGCCTATCATTAATAAAAATTCAGGATATGACGATAAGAATCCTTATGAAAACCGGGATCCACGCCTTAAAATGACAATCTTTTATCATGGCAACACATTCGATCTTAATGGTTCCCAACAAGCGTTGGATATGACTGACGTAGATGATAAAAGCAAATCATCCGGTTATCTCGTCCTGAAATATCTCGACGATAGAATCGGACACAAAAGTTCGGGAAACTCCAATTATGACTGTAACCCCCAAATGATACGTTATGCGGAAATATTACTGGGGTATGCAGAGACACTTAATGAATTGGGTGACAGCAAAAATGCAGTAAAAACAGTCAACCTGATACGCAAACGTGCCGGTGTAGGAGAATTAGATGAAAACAAAAATTGGAATAAGGACGAACTCAGACAGCGCATCTACAAAGAATATCGTGTAGAATTTGCATTCGAAGACAATCGTTTCTTCGATGCCCGCCGATGGGCCAAAGCGGAAGAATGGTTCTCTAAACCAGTATACAAGGTTACTGTAACAGGCAGCCTAGAAAATCCTACATATACCAGAAGCCTGCTGGAAGAACGTATTTTTCTTTCCAAATGTTACCATTTCCCAATCCCGCAGCAAGAAGTTGACAACAGTCAGAATATTGAACAAAACGCCGGGTGGTAATCAGATTTATAAACCAATAATTTTACAATAATATGAAAGCAAAACATTTATTTTATACGTTATTTATCTTCCTGTTTTCACTTACCTCTTGTGAAAATGAAGCTAATATTGATTATGTTCCTACTGTACTATTCAATTTTGAAGGAGGAACGAACTTGGTAACTACTCCGAAAGGTATCAAAGAATATACGGTAAAAGGAAGCATCACTTCTACAGCAGGACTTACCTCCTTCGTTATCAGCACAGCCAATGCTGAAACCGGTGCGGCGATATCTGTCATCGAGAGTACCAGACAAACATTTGACGAACCTAAAAGTAATTATGATTTTTCATATACTATAACAAACCTGTCAGAAAACAAAGCGATCAAAATTAGTGTAACTGATGCTGAAGGAGAAGACTTTCAGAAAAACTTTGTAGTAGAAATCACTCCTGCTGTTATCTTTTCTGAACATAGTGATAAGAAATTGGAATCAGTTGACAAATATTGGGGAGTATTCTATGCTGAATGGTTATATGGCCGCATCTATAAGAGCCGTGAAGCGGGTAAATATGCTGCTGAAGTTAATATAGGTATGGAAAATAAGAATGGAAAAGCAGTATTAATCTCTCCTGCCAAGCATAGCTTAACCTTTAACGGTGCTCGCAATACTAAATTCGGAGTTACGAATATGACCTTAGAACAGTTCAACGCAATCAGCAGAATTGATGACACTCCTCTAAAGAATTTGTCACCAACAACAGAAAGTATTGAAATAGAGAATGGAAAAGTATATGCATACCAGACGCAAGATGGACAAAAAGGAGTGGTATATATTCAAAACCTGACTGGTAATGCCGGCAGTACTGACGATCCGACGGTTACGGCAACGATTGTCACCAAGTTACAAGCGAAATAAACAGTTATCAACATAAGTTATACGGAATAGGGTATGTCTCTCATTGACAAGGCAGAGACGCACCCTATTCAATTTTGTTTCAAAGGTTTAAAACTATTTGTTTCCCGTAATGAAACTGGAAGTTTCAAGCCTTGGGAACAAAAGTTTCAAGCGTCTGAAACTAAAGTTTCCCACCGGTGAAACTATGGTTTCTGTACGGCGAAACCAAAGGTTCCAATGCATGAAACTATTGGTTTTGCCGTATGAAACAGTTATTTCATGGGTAAGAGCGGGAGTGGAAACGATTGGATGCTGTTCAATAAGTCAACCTTTCCTTCATTGATAAGTCTCAGAATTAACTCTCCCAACAGTGTGTTTTGTCGGGTAGACCTAGTACAGGTAAAGCTTTTCGAGTTATTTTTGTTCTTCTCCCTCGAACACCAGTTCTACTTTTACAGGGAAATGGTCCGAGGGCGTGCGGGCTTGATAAGCTTTGATGTCGATTTCTTCCGGACAGTCCGTTGCGTTCTTCTTGCCTCCGTTTCCTCTGATACTGCGATACGTGTCTGTCAGCACACCATATCTTTTTACTTTGAAAACAGGAGAGACGAATACATGGTCGATGCGGCTTTCCGTGAAACTGTCCGGATCGAAATCATTGAATGTTCCGTTGGTTGCATAGCGGAAGTCACACTTTTCATAAGAGTCGCAAAGCACACCTTTGCTGACAAAAGCGTCATAAGACTGATGAGTCTGGTCAACGTTGAAGTCGCCGGTCAGGATAGCCGGAAGCTCTTTACCCTTACCGAGTTCCTTCATCTTGTCTTGCACGAGATAAGCACTTTCCACGCGGGCCTTCTTGCCGATATGGTCCATGTGCAGGTTGAAGAATAGAAATTCAAAGCCCGTATCTTTACATTTGAAGTGTCCCCAACTGCAAATGCGGGGCAGGACTGCATCCCAGCCTTTACTCGGCACGTCCGGAGTCTCCGACAACCAGAAATCGCCTTTCTCTATCACATCAAATTTGTCGGTGCGGTAGAAGATAGCGGAGTGTTCCCCCTTCTCTTTGCCATCATCGCGGCCTACACCTATATAGTCATAACCGGGTAATGCTTCTTTCATGTCCTTCAGCTGGTGAATGAAACACTCCTGTGTTCCGAAAATATCGAAATCGTGGTATTGCACCATTTTGGCAATGACCGGATAACGTTGTCCCCAACCGTTTCCTTTGGCAGAATCGGAGCCGTTGGCGTTTCTGAGGTTATAGGAGGCAACGGTGATAGAGGTCGGTTGATAACTGTGGCAACCACAAAATACGACCGCAACGAGGGCAATGAGTAAAAGGCTTCTTAGCTTCATGTTTATTCAGTTAGTTTGGGTGGATAATTTATTGACTTCCAAAAGTACAATATTTTATCCAAACAAGTAAGTATGTAGGTACAAAAAAAGTCACCCCCGGAATAGACGAAGTAGGGGTGACTTTTTTGTAGTGTGCTTACTATTATTCAGCAGACTTTGTTCTGAGAGTTTTTGGTAAGGTTATTCCTTGACAGGCTCAGCCGGTTTGTCTTTGGATGCAGTGTCTTTGACTACTGTATCATTGACAAAAGCGGTTGGTGCACTCAGTTCTGTTTTCACAGGTTCGTCTTTTTTAGTTACAGTGTCTTTGACTACTGTATCATTAACGATAAGTGCGGCATTAACTTCTGACTGGGCTGTCGCAGCTTTTTCAGAGTTCTGAGCCTTTACAAGGAATGAACCACCACAAACAAACATAAACATTGCTACTACTAATACTAATTTTTTCATAATCGTTTGCTTTAATGATTATTAGACATATGTTTTCAATTCTCTTTTGTGTTAAGGAATCGGTTGTTGCTTTTGCATTAACGTCTAATTAAAGTTCAAAGCGTGTGCCAGAAATGCAAAGGATGTGATAAGTGGTTGAAAAATAAATGGTTGCGAATAATAAGACAAGCTGAACTAGTGGGGAATTGTGTGTGGGGTGTGTGGAAACTGTGGCGGGGAGTGTGGAATAATTCCACACTCCCCGCCACAATTCTTTTTCTTTTCAACGACTATTTCTTTTCATCCGGCCAGGGACAAGGTTGTCCGGTAGCCTTGAAAGTTGGTCGCTGTGCATCTACTTTTCGCAGATAGTTTCCCAATTCTTTAGAAAGCCTTTTCACGATGTCAGGATGCTGTGCACTTAAGTCGTTGCTTTCACCTATATCATTAGGGATATTGAATAACTCTTTCTTACCGGTTCCGTAATAATAAATCAACTTCCAGTCGCCATTGCGAACTGCACAGTTAAAATTGATTCCGGGACCGTCATTCCCCCAGTTATTGGGCATATTCCAGAAAAGACTGCGTCCTTTAGAAGGATTTCCCGTTTGCTTCAATAGGGGAATAAAACTGATCCCGTCTATCGGCTGGACTGTTTTATACTTCTTGATTCCTGCCATTTCGAGGATGCTAGGGTAGAAATCTTCTATCAATAAGTAATTGTCACATTTGCTACCCGGCTTCACCACTCCCGGCCAACTGACAATCATCGGTTCACGAATACCTCCTTCGTAGGTAGAACCTTTGCCGCTATTCAAAGGATGATTCTGTGTATGTAACTTTCCGTCACGCCAGTAGGATTCGGCTGCAAGTCCTCCGTTATCACTCATAAAAATAATAATTGTATTGTCTGCTTCATCATTTTTCTCCAGCCAGTTCATGAGGTCGCCGAGGCTTTTATCCATTCCTTCGATAAGGGTAGCATAAGCAGCTTCATGGTCGGTCATACCTTTCTTCTTGTATTTATCGTAGAAGCGCATATCTTTATTCAGAGGAACATGGATAGCATATTGAGCCATATACAGATAAAAAGGCTGATTGTATTTTTTGGCTTTGTTTAGTGCCTTGATAGCTTCCTGCGTTAATGCTTCGGTAACAAATGTTTCCGTACCCCAGTATTTTTCAAGTCCGGGGACAGCCATTAGTGAAACTGGTTTTCCGTCTTTGGTATGTCCGTAATTCTCTTCCCCGAGGTAACTGGCAAGTCCTCCGGCAGCGTGTCCGGCGATGTTTACCTCAAATCCCCAATGGTGCGGGTCTTCTCCCGGAGTGTCGATGGAACCGAAATGGGCTTTTCCGCAATGGATAGTATGATAGCCGTTGTCTTTTAGGATTTGTACAAAAGAAGTTCCTACAAAGGTGTTGTTAGTACCGGGTACCTGACTTACTCCGTTATAATTCCAATCAGGGACGGCAAGCTGTTTGTTTTTACGGTCTGTCATGGTGTTTTTTTGTAGCGTCCAGTTGGTTACCCTGTGGCGTGCCGCATTCGTTCCGGTGATGAGGCTGCATCGGGTGGGAGAACTGATGCTACTGGCATACGCTTGAGTGAACATCATTCCCTGACGGGCCAGTCGTTCCATGTTCGGCGTTTCGTATAGTTCGTTGTAATGCGTTTTTTGTGTCCAGAAAGGAAGGGAAGTATCCTGCCAACCCATATCATCTACCATAAAGAGGATGATATTCGGGCGTTTGTCTGTACGCCCTGTCTGAATGTTGCTTTGTGCTTGCAGGCTGGTGGCTGCGAGTGGTACAAGTGCGAGTGGGAATAGTTTCTTTTTATTCATGGGGTAGTTATTAGGTGTTATTTGCAGATTTCTTCTTGTACTTTTTATTTGATATAGTATGTGCTAAAATTGATAATGTCAGGCAATGCTACAGACTCGGGAATGGTTAGTCTTAATGCGGTTGCTTCTATCGGATCAAATTTCTCAATACGTTTATGCCCTACGGATTCTCCGGAACAGACAGACTGCCATTTCCCATTAACTTTTGCTTCTATCTTATATTGACGGATACGTTCTCCGTTTTTTATATTTTCCTGAATAATGCAGTAATTTACAGTTTGCTTCTTCCCGAGATTCAAAGTCAGGCTCTTTTTTTTCCCTAAAGTTTTCGCTATGGGGGAAGAAAAACGACGGTTTATTTCATCTCCCATTTCTTTCAGTCGTTGCGTATCTCCTATGGGAATCAATCCGGTCGGATCAGGCGTTAATCCGAGGATGAGAGTTGCATTTCTTCCTACTGATTTCTCGTATTTGTCCATTAGTGCATCCAATGGGTAGATGTTATTTTCATCATCCGGTTCCCAAAACCATTCGTGACGCCCGTTTGCTCCACGTAATGGAGTATCTGCCATAGCCGGTACCCAATATTTGCCGTCTTTATCGCCGTGTTTTAATAGTATGTTGTGGTTACGTGCGGGTTCGGTAGCATTACTGTGGCTGTATGGGTAGGGGAAGGTAGACCAACAAGGGTACTCTACTGTACCTGTTTCCGAACCACCCCAACGAAAGTCTGCGCGGTCAACGTTGTGATAAAAAAGACAGTCGGGCTGATATTTATTCACAATAGGTTCTACGTTAGGACCGTCACCGCGTGGATCATCAGCTCCGCCGTCAAACCATATCATATAGAGATCACCATAACGTGTACATAGCTCTGTTACCATGTTCTCGCACAAGCGTTTATACCACGCCTGGCGGTTACGGGCAAATTCTCCTTCGCCTTCAGCTTTGAAGTTATGGATACCCAACAGAGAATTCCAACGGATGCCTATATAAATGCCCGGTTGAAGGCCGTATTTACGGCAGGAATTTACAAAATCGCGGACTATATCTCCTTTGCCGTCTTTCCACTTGACAGCTTTCAGGCAATACGGATTGACATCACTTTGCCAAAGTCCGAATCCGGTTTCGTGGGTGGCTGTGAGTACGGCAAATTTGCATCCGGCAGCTTTGGCTGCTTGTACCCATTGATCAGTATTGAGTTCGGTTGGATTAAAAATGTTATAATCTTCAATGGGGGTGATGCGGTTATTGCCTTGTCCGTAGCGGATACCATCGAATACATGCAAGTCGTAATGAAAGACTGCTCCCATTTCGGCTTCATGCCATTTCAGTTGATGAGGCTTGGGGACAGGAATACTCTGCTGTTGCGCAAAACTACAAATTGAATAGAGGATAGAAAGGCATATAAAATTAAACTTCTTCATAATATTGATTTGTATGGTGTTAATGTTTATGCAATGGCGCGATAATATTCGTAAGGCTTTTATATTGCAAAAGTACACAAATGTGTGCTTTTGCAATATGTCATTTCTTTCAATTTACGTATGTGTTTCATTCAATCGTTGTTTTGTGTGTTGTCTGGGGCTGACTTGAATGCTATAAATCAATGTTGTATAGCTTCAGTTTATTATATAACGTCTTCCGGTCAATATTCAACAGCTGTGCTGCCTTACTTTTATTATTCCCGGTTTGGCGTAATGCTTCCAATATATGTTCTTTTTCCGTCTCCTCATTACGTAATGACATGCTTGTGGTACAAGTTGTAGTAGTATCCAGTAAGTCAGTACCTAATTCGAGCAATGTAATAAAACTGCCTTGCGCCAGTAAGGTTGCCCTTTTCACGATATTCTTCATTTGACGCAGGTTTCCCGGCCAATGATAACTCAATAAAGCTTGTGACGCTTTTGCGTCGAAACCAATCAGATGCTTGTCCAATTCCTTGTTTGCCTGATCAAGGAAGAAGTTGGCGAATAGCAGGATATCTTCTTTCCGTTCTTTCAAGTCAGGCATTCGCAGGGTAAATTCATTGATGCGATGATAAAGGTCTTCGCGAAATGTTCCCTTTTCGATTCCTTGTTCCAGATTTTCGTTGGTGGCCGATACCAGGCGGATATCCACGGATATTTCTTGTGTAGAACCGACCGGACGTATTTTTCTCTCTTGCAGGGCGCGGAGTAGTTGTATCTGCACCTCGTAGCTGAGATTTCCGATTTCATCCAGAAAGATAGTGCCACCGTTGGCTGCAACGAAAGCTCCCGTTTTATCCGTCAATGCTCCCGTAAACGAGCCTTTTACATGACCAAAGAATTCGGAGGCTGCCAATTCCTTAGGTATCGAACCGCAGTCTACGGCAATGAACGGTTTGTCGCTACGCTTGCTAAGTTGATGAATACGGTGTGCCACATATTCTTTACCTGTTCCGCTAGAACCGTTGATGAGTACGGACATATTAGTAGGAGCTACCAGGCCTACATAATTGTAGAGTTGCTTGGCAGCATCACTTTCTCCTTCCAGATAGGCACGACGAGTTTCTGTTGTCTCTTTGGATGAGGCGGGAGAGACTTTTTTCGAAGACATCTTGGCTGCGGAATGAGCTGTTGGCGTTCTCTCTGTTTGTAGAGCTTCTGATATTTTCTTTAATAATTCTTCCGGGTTGACAGGTTTTGCGATATAATCCCGTGCACCAAGTTTCATGGCCAATACCGCTGATTGAATATCCGCATAACCGGTCATGATAATCAGGGGAATATCCAGTCCCCGGTCATTCATCCATTTCAGCAAATCAATGCCTTCGTAATCGGGTAATCGTAAATCGGATAATACCAAGTCAACAGTCTGGCTTTCGATATGCTTTCGGGCACGTGCTATATTACTCACTGATGATACTTCAAATCCTTTTTTGCCTAACCAGGTTTTGAGCATCATTCCAAAAGTTATATCATCTTCGACTATTAATATGGCTTTCATTGTGTCAGGTTTTGATTCTTTTAAGTCACAAAGGTAAGATGATTTAGGCGAAAGTGGTATATTTGCAAACTTAAATTAAATAAAAGCGTTATGAAAAAGATTACATTGATATTATTAACTATATCGTTTTGCGGACTTACTGCCTGCAAAACCGGAACAAAAAAAGGAGGAGACATGGATAAAGAGACATTGGTAAAGATTGAAACAACAGCCGGAGATATCAAAGTGAAGTTGTATAATGAGACACCCAAGCATCGTGATAATTTTATCAAACTGGTGAAAGACGGAGTATATGAAGGAACATTATTTCATCGTGTCATCAAAGATTTTATGATTCAAGCTGGTGACCCGGATTCAAAGAATGCGCCGAAAGGGAAGATGTTGGGTGCCGGTGATGTCGGCTACACCGTACCGGCAGAATTTGTATATCCGAAGTATTTCCATAAGAAAGGAGCGTTGTCTGCAGCCCGTCAGGGAGACAATGTGAATCCGAAAAAAGAATCTTCCGGTTGTCAGTTCTATATCGTAACGGGTAAGGTTTACAATGATTCTACACTGTTGGGTATGGAAAGCCAGATGAATGAAAATAAGATCAATGTCATTTTCAATAACTTGGCGCAGAAACACATGAAAGAAATCTATAAGATGCGTAAGGCGAATGACGAAAACGGGCTTTATGACTTGCAGGAGAAATTGTTTGCGGAAGCACAGGAATTGTCGGCAAAAGAACCGGAATTCCATTTTACGCCGGAGCAGATAGAAGCATATACTACTGTGGGTGGTACTCCACATCTGGATGGCGAATATACAGTATTCGGCGAAGTAGTGGAGGGTATGGACGTCGTAGATAAAATCCAGAAGGTGAAGACGGACCGTAGCGACCGTCCCGAAGAAGATGTGAAGATAATAAAAGCGACTATACTTGACTAAATGATATGAAAATCAATAGGCACATTCTTGACAACGGGTTGCGGCTGGTACATTCGCGGGACGAAAGTACACAGATGGTGGCTCTAAATATATTATATAATGTGGGAGCTCGTGACGAACATCCTGAACATACCGGCTTCGCACATCTGTTTGAACACTTGATGTTCGGTGGATCGGTAAATATCCCCGATTATGATATGCCGCTTCAGCTAGCGGGTGGAGAGAATAATGCCTGGACGAACAATGATATCACCAATTACTACCTCACTGTGCCCCGGCAGAATGTGGAAACCGGCTTCTGGTTGGAGTCCGACCGTATGTTGAGCCTTGATTTCAGCGAACGGAGTCTGGAAGTACAGCGAGGGGTAGTAATGGAAGAATTCAAGCAACGCTGTCTGAACCAGCCTTATGGAGATGTGGGGCATCTTTTGCGCCCGTTGGCTTATCAGAAACATCCTTATCAATGGCCGACTATCGGAAAAGACCTGTCGCATGTCGCTAATGCAACATTAGAAGAGGTGAAAGCATTCTTTTTCCGTTTTTATGCTCCTAACAATGCGATACTGGCGGTGACCGGGAATATCTCTTTTGAGGAAGCAGTGGAATTGACGGAGAAATGGTTCGGATCTGTTCCCCGTCGGGAAGTTCCTGTACGGAATCTGCCACAGGAGCCGGAACAGACGGAAGAACGCAGGCTGACGGTAGAGAGAAATGTACCTCTTGATTCTCTGTTCATGGCTTATCACATGTGCGATCATCGTCACCCGGATTATTATGTGTTCGATATACTGTCGGATGTATTGAGTAACGGGCGTTCCAGTCGATTGAACCAACATCTGGTACAGGAAAAACAGCTATTCTCGAGCATTGATGCTTACATCTCAGGTAGTGTGGATGCAGGCTTGTTTCACATTGCCGGAAAACCTTCGGCGGGAGTTAGCCTCGAACTGGCGGAAGCGGCAGTGCGCGACGAACTCGATCGCCTGCAACAAGAATTGGTTGACGGACAGGAATTGGAGAAGGTGAAAAATAAGTTTGAGTCTACCCAGATATTCGGTAATATAAATTATTTGAATGTGGCTACCAATCTTGCCTGGTTCGAATTGCTCGGTAAAGCGGAAGATTTGGAGAAAGAAGTAGAACGTTATCGCTCTGTCACTGCTATGCAGTTGCGGGAAGTCGCTCAATCGGCTTTTCGGAAAGAGAACGGAGTTGTACTCTATTATAAAAGTAAATGAGAAATATATATAGAACATACAGAGAGCATTATAAAGCATTATTTTTTCTTGGTTTACCTATCGTTATCGGACAAATAGGAGTGATCGTGCTCGGGTTTGCCGATACCCTGATGATTGGACATCATAGTACGGTAGAATTGGGAGCAGCTTCTTTTGTAAATAACGTGTTCAATTTGGCTATCATTTTCAGTACCGGTTTTTCATACGGGCTAACTCCTGTTGTGGGAGGTCTATATGGAACACATCAGTTTGCACCTGCCGGACAGGCATTGCGTAATAGTTTGTTAGCGAATCTGATGGTCGCGTTATTATTGACGCTTTGTATGACTGTCCTTTATCTGAATATAGAGAATCTCGGCCAGCCGGAAGAACTGATTCCTTTGATTAAGCCTTATTATTTGGTGCTGCTGGCTTCATTGGTGTTTGTTATGCTTTTCAATGGATTCAAGCAGTTTACGGATGGAATCACGGATACCAAGACGGCCATGTGGATACTCTTGGGAGGAAATGTATTGAATATCATAGGAAATTATCTTTTGATTTACGGAAAGTTAGGTTTGCCCGAGTTGGGATTGTTGGGAGCCGGTATCAGCACATTGTTTTCACGTATTATGATGGTGCTCGTGTTTATCATTATCTTCTTGCGTAGTTCTCGTTTTATCCGTTACAAAGTCGGCTTCTTCCGTTTGGGGTGGTCACGGGCTATATTCGGTCGGTTGAACGGACTTGGTTGGCCGGTTGCTTTTCAAATGGGAATGGAAACAGCTTCTTTTAGTCTGAGTGCCATAATGATAGGTTGGTTGGGGACCATTGCACTGGCTTCGCATCAGGTTATGTTGGCTATTTCACAGTTTACGTTTATGATGTATTATGGCATGGGAGCTGCCGTAGCTGTTCGTGTCAGCAACTTCAAAGGTCAGAACGATATTTTGAACGTTCGTCGTTCGGCCTATGCCGGTTTTCATCTGATGATGACATTGGGCGTAGTGCTTTCTTTTATTGTCTTTCTTTGCCGTAACTATTTAGGAGGTTGGTTTACCGACAGTCCTGAGGTGGCGGCTATGGTAACTTCTCTCATTTTTCCTTTCCTCGTTTATCAGTTCGGGGACGGGTTACAGATTACTTTTGCTAATGCCTTGCGTGGCATTTCGGATGTAAAACTGATGATGCTCATCGCCTTTATCGCTTACTTTATCATCTCACTTCCCGTAGGTTATTTCTGCGGCTTCGTAATGGGCTGGGGGGTGGTAGGTGTCTGGATGGCGTTCCCTTTCGGTCTGACAAGTGCAGGATTAATGCTTTGGTGGCGTTTTCATTACATGACGAAACTCCCCACTCCCCAAGTGAATACTTGATACTTAAAACTTTACCGTATGGCTTCCTATCGTTCTACAAAGTTGAAAGTAACAATCGGTTATACGTTATTACTTGCAATTCTTCTTTTTTCTCTGGTATTTGTACATCGCGAAATGGAGACATTGTCGGCTGCCGATGACCAGGAGAATCTGCGGACAGACAGCCTGTTGACCCTGCTGCACGAGAAAGACCGGAATACGATACAGATGCTCCGGGTATTGAGCGAAGCGAATGACAGCTTACTTTCCGCTTCGGAGATTGAAGAAATAATTTCCGAACAAGATTCTGTCATTACTCAGCAACGGGTACAACACCGAGTTATCACTAAACGGGATTCTTTACTGACTACGCCTAAGAAGAAAGGTTTCTTTAAGAGATTGGCAGAAGTGTTTGTCCCAACTAAACAAGACAGTGCCGTGCTTGTTAATACCTCCATGGAGGTTGCTACGGATACTATTCTGGAACCGACCACTTCTAAAGATTCCCTTCAGCAAAAGATTCGTATGGCTACAGAGGAAAAACGGTTGCAGCGGCGAAAAACAATCCGGCGGACTAGTACAAAATATCAGCGTATGAATTCGCAGTTGACAGCAAGAATGGATAGCCTGATAAAACAATACGAGGAGGAAATGACCTTGCGTGCCCGCCAGGATGCAGAAATGCAACAGGAGGTAAGAATGCGTTCAGCACGCACCATTGGTGGAATAGCTATCGGAGCAGTGCTGCTCTCTGTCTTTTTCCTGATTTTGATAGTGCGTGACATATCCCGCAGCAATCGTTACCGCCGGCAATTGGAAGAAGCTAATAAACGGGCGGAAGACCTGCTTATTGCCCGTGAAAAGCTGATGCTCGCCATTACTCACGACTTTAAAGCACCGTTAGGCTCTATTATGGGATATACCGAATTACTTTCCCGACTGACGGAGGACGAACGGCAGCGCTTCTATCTTGACAATATGAAAAGTTCTTCGGAACATCTTTTGAAATTGGTCAGCGACTTGCTCGACTTTCATCGGCTCGACCTTAATAAAGCGGAAGTGAACCGCGTCACCTTCAATCCTTCGCAGTTATTCGAAGAAATCCATGTTAGCTTCGAACCATTGACAGCCGCCAAAGGATTAACCTTGCAATGCCATGTCGCTCAGGAATTAAATGGGAGATACATCAGCGACCCTTTACGGCTCCGGCAGATAGTGAATAATCTTTTGTCCAACGCAGTGAAGTTTACTCCGAAAGGCGAGATTGCATTAACGGCTAAATATGATTCTTCCAAGCTGACGATAGCGATTTCGGATACCGGAAAAGGTATGGCTACGGAAGACCGCGAACGGATTTTTCAGGAATTTACCCGTTTATCCGGTGCACAAGGAGAAGAAGGCTTCGGCTTGGGATTGTCTATTGTGAAGAAGTTGGTTGTTTTGCTTGAAGGTACGATTGATGTGCAGAGTAAGCTGGGGGAGGGAAGTTGCTTCACAGTCATTCTCCCTCTTTATCCGGTGGGAAAATCTGTGTCCGAAAGGGCATTGGAAGAAAAAACAATTTCGGCAGAAGACCCTGTCACGCTTCCCCCGATGAAAGTGATACGTGTACTGTTGATTGATGATGATAAAATTCAATTAAGCTTGACGGCAGCCATGTTAAAGCAACATGGAATTGACGCCGTTTGTTGTGAGCAACTGGAGGAGTTGATAGAACAGCTCCGTACCTCTGTTTTCGATGTATTGCTGACTGATATACAAATGCCTGCTATTAATGGCTTTGATTTGGTAAAACTCTTGCGCGCTTCCAATATTCCGCAGGCAAAGACAATTCCTGTGATTGCCGTAACTGCCCGCAGTGAAATGGATATAGATGCTTTACAAGAACACGGTTTTGCCGGTTGCCTGCACAAACCTTTTACGGTGAAAGAACTATTGCTCACAGTCAACGAAGGACAGCTTGCCGCTGACGAAGCACACATTACTGAGGATATGCAGACTGTAAGTTCCTTGAACTTTTCTGCATTAACAGCCTTTTCTGAAGACGATGCTGATGCCGCACATTCCATTATTCATACCTTTATCGAAGAAACCGGAAAGAATGCCGATCGGATGCAACAAGCATTGGCAGGCAAGGAGGTGGACGGAATAGCGGCTATGGCTCACAAACTACTTCCGCTTTTCACTTTAATCGGGGCAATGGAAGCTGTGCCTTTATTGAACTGGCTGGAAACACAACGTGGGCAATGTTTTTCAGAGGAGATAGGTGAAAAAACGGCTTGTGTACTTCTGGAGATTCAGAAGGTTCTGGAAGAAGCTCGTAAGGTATAAGTAGCTTGAAGTAGTGACAAGAGCTCCGGTAAAGAAGGTGAAGAAAGAAAACCATAATGCTTGTATTTCTTTTGTGATTGAACATTTTGCTCCTAACGTCAACCTTTTTTCAGAATTAATTGTTTACTTTGTGTCACCTTTTAATACACTGGCACATTTTACATGAAACGAAAATGGATAAGAAGGGTGAGTTGGATATTGCTCACTCCTGTATTGCTTTTTGTAATACTAATGATATTACTTTATATACCTCCCGTTCAGAATCTTTTGCGTCGGGAGGTGACAGCATACGCTTCCAAAGCAACCGGTATGCAGATTCAGGTGGAACGAATCGACCTTCGTTTTCCGCTCAATCTGTTGGTTCGTGGCGTGGAAGTGATCCAGCAACCGGATACGCTGTTGTCTTTGGAAAGTCTGAACGTGCGTGTACAGGCATGGCCGCTCGTCAAGGGAAAGGTAGAGGTAGATGAAGTAACATTAAGTCAGGTAGCGTTCAATTCGGCTAATCTAATAGAAGGCATGAAGATAAAGGGGGTACTGGGACGTTTCTTTTTACAAAGTCATGGAGTTGATCTTTCTAATGAGCTGGCCGTTATCAACCAGACGGAATTATCGGACACTCACGTACAAATGTTGATGAACGATACTACGACTACGCCTAAAGATACAACAGCTTCTGCTCCTGTAAACTGGAAAGTGGATCTTCATAAACTGAAGTTGAAGAATGTGTCGTTCAGTATGCAACTTCCTGCTGACTCGATGCGAATGGCTGCTCATATCGGAGAAGCATTTATCAATGATGCACAAGCTGATCTGAAGAATCAGTTTTATGAACTGAAACAATTCCTGTTATCCGGAAGCTCTGCCAATTATGATACCGGAGCAGCCAAACCCGGAGAAGGTTTCGATGCGTCTCATATTGCCGTTCGTGATATCCGTATCGGTTTGGATTCCTTATTATATAAAGGTCGGGATATGAATGCTGTAATCCGTGAGTTTTCGATGAATGAACGTTCCGGATTGAGTATCACTTCATTGACGGGTAGGGCATTTTCTAACGACTCGATTATTCGTATTCCCGGCATAAAACTGCAAACCCCTCATTCCGAAATAGATTTATCCGCCCAGACATATTGGGAACTTGTCAATATTCCCACTACAGGACGTTTGTCCGCCGGTCTCAATGCTTATATCGGTAAAGAGGATGTTATGTTATTTGCCGGCGGTTTGCCGGATAGTTTCAAAGAGGCGTATCCCTTCCGTCCGCTTGTGGTTCGTGCCGGTACGGACGGAAATCTGAAACAAATGCAGATTTCTCGTTTCACAGTCGATCTCCCGGGAGCTTTTTCCATGAAAGGAGGCGGTATTCTTGAAAACTTGGCTGACAGCCTGACGCGTTCGGGGACTATCGGTCTGGATATGATTACTCAGAATCTAAACTTCCTGACTGCTTTAACGGGAGAAGCCCCCAACGGTACTATCGTAATCCCAGATAGCATGAATCTGAAGGCCCGTGTCGAGCTGAAAGGACCTGAATATAAGGCTAATCTTCACTTGAAACAGGGGCAAGGCTCTATGGGGGTGAATGCAGAACTTAATACCTCAACCAAGGCTTATGCAGCCGACTTGAAGATTGACAATCTACAACTCCATAATTTCCTTCCGAAAGACTCTATCTACGAACTTTCTCTTTCGGCAGATGCCAAAGGCCGTGGGCTGGACGTCATGTCTTATCGTGCTTTAGCCAAACTGAATCTTTCATTAGATCAACTACATTATGCACGTTACCAGCTTTCCAATGTTCATTTGACTGGAGCTTTGAAAGGTGCATTGGTGACGGCTAATCTGACAAGTGACAATGCGCTGTTGAAGATGACAACAGATGCAGAATACAATCTGGCACATCGTTATCCAGATGGAAAAGTGACGGTTGACGTCACTCAGCTCGACTTACACGAACTGGGGTTGATGCCTCAACCGATGAAGCGCCCGCTCGCCTTTAATCTTTCTGCCGAAGCTCGTCAAAACAGGGTGTTCACACATCTAACATCCGGTGATATGAAACTCAACTTGAGTGCACGTTCCGGTGTTAATCCTTTGATAAGTCAGTCTACACACTTCATGGATGTCCTGATGAAGCAGATTGATGAAAAAGCCTTGAACCATGCCGAACTGCGTGAAGCGTTGCCGACAGCTATTTTATCTTTCTCCGCAGGAAAAGAGAATCCGTTAGCTTATTTTCTGGCTACTAAAAACATATCCTACCATGATGTTTCCATGAAGTTCGGTACGGCTCCCGATTGGGGAATCAATGGAAAAGCTGCGGTGCATGCATTGAAGATGGACACATTGCAACTGGATACAATCTTCTTTACTGTCAAACAGGATACTACTTTAATGAAACTACGTGCCGGTGTAATAAACGGACCGAAGAATCCGCAATTCTCTTTTGCTACTACTTTGACCGGAGAGATTCGCGACCGCGATGCGGAATTGCTGGTAGACTACAAAAACGGCAAAGGAGAAACAGGCGTATTGCTGGGGGTAAATGCCCGCCCTCTGTTCGAAGGACATGGCAAGGGGAACGGAATCGCTTTCACACTGATTCCGGAGAATCCGATTGTTGCCTTCCAAAGATTTCATTTCAACGAGAATCATAACTGGATTTACCTGCATAAAAATATGCGTGTATACGCGAACGTAGATATGTGGGATGAAGAAGGAATGGGATTCAGGGTACATTCCGTACCGGGCGATACGGTGTCTCTGCAGAATATAGATGTTGAAATACGTAGAATCCGTCTGCAAGAGATAACGAGTGTGTTGCCTTACTTCCCCGAAATAACCGGATTGTTCTCGTTGGAAGCTCATTACATACAGACAGAAAAGGATTTGCAACTCTCGGCTGAGGCGTCTGTTGATGAACTGACTTATGAACGTCAGCGTATCGGTGACGTTGCATTAGGGGCTACGTGGTTGCCGGGCGAACAGGGAAAACAATATCTGAATGCTTATCTGAATCACGAACAGGCAGAAGTGCTGGTGGCAGATGGGAAACTGGTTCCTACCCGCACAGGCAAAGATAGTTTGGAAGTGAATACAACATTGGAGCATTTTCCGCTGCGGGTGGCGAATGTGTTTATTCCTGACCAGATGGTCACTTTGTCCGGTGATATGGATGGTAATCTGAATATAACGGGCAGTACTGAACAACCTTTGATAAACGGCGAACTTGTATTGGATAGTGTTGCTGTCCTTTCCCGTCAATATGGTGCGCGTTTCATGTTTGACAATCGTCCTGTGCAAATAAAGAACAATCGGTTGGAATTTGATAAATTTGCTATTTACACAACATCGAAGAATCCGTTTACTATTGATGGCTATGTTGATTTCCGTGATATGAGCCGTCCAATGGCGAACCTGAATATGCTGGCACAAAATTATACGTTACTGGATGCTAAGCGTACCCGTGAAAGTCTGGTTTACGGCAAAGTATTTGCTGATTTCCGGGCGACGGTGAAAGGGCCTTTGGACGGGCTGAATATGCGTGGGAACGTGAGTCTGCTGGGGAACACCGATGTTTCGTATGTCTTGACCGATTCACCATTGACAGTGCAGGACCGTTTGGGAAGTTTGGTAACATTTACTTCATTTAGCGATACTACAACTGTTGTCCGGCAGGAAGTGCCGACTGTCTCTTTAGGCGGATTGGACATGGTAATGATGGTACATATCGATCCGTCCGTCCGAGTGAAAGTTGACCTGGATGCAAGTAATGATAACCGTATCGAACTGGAAGGCGGGGGTGACCTTTCCATGAAATACACTCCGCAAGGCGACCTGACTCTGACCGGACGTTATACGTTGAGTGGCGGCTTGATGAAATATGCTTTGCCGGTGATTGCAGCAAAGGAATTTGCCATTGATAACGGTAGTTACGTGGAATGGACGGGAAATCCGATGGACCCGATGTTGAACTTTAAGGCGACTGACCGTATCCGTGCGTCAGTTTCCGAAGGAGAGAATGGTGGAAGTCGTATGGTTAATTTCGATGTTTCCGTTGTAGTCAAGAACCGCTTGGATAATCTTTCGTTTGCATTCGATGTTGCGGCTCCCGAAGATGCGACCGTACAAAACGAGTTGACCGCTATGGGGGCGGAAGAACGAGGTAAACAGGCATTGTATATCATGGTGATGAAAACTTATCTCGGCACCGGACCGATTGGTGGGGGTGGCGGCGGACTCGGCAAGCTGAATATGGGATCTGCTCTGACTTCTGTATTGAGTAGTCAGATAAACTCCTTGATGGGTAACTTGAAGAATGCGAGTCTCTCTGTCGGTGTCGAAGATCACGACGATTCAGAGACGGGAAGTAAACGTACGGATTACAGTTTCCGTTATTCACAACGCTTGTTTAACAATCGTTTCCAGATTGTAATCGGTGGCAAGGTTTCTCAAGGTGAGAATGCGACGAATGACGCCGAATCCTTCATCGACAATATTTCTCTGGAATATCGTCTGGATAGAACCGGAACCCGGTATATCCGCCTGTTCTATGACAAGAACTACGAGAGTGTGCTCGAAGGTGAGATTACGGAAACCGGAGTCGGTATTGTGCTTCGCAAGAAGCTAGACAAACTTAGTGAACTGTTCATCTTTAAGAAAAAGAAGTAAGTATGAAAGAGATACATATAAATATATTGGCTGTTTGTCTGATAAGTGTAGTGTTACTGTCGGCTTGTTCGGTGACGAAACATCTTCCCGAAGGGGAGGTGCTTTACACCGGAAGCAAGACTGTCATATTGAATAAATCGACAACACCGGTAGGAGAGACGGCGCTGACGGAAATTGATGCTGCACTCGATAAGACACCTAGTACAAAGATGTTTGGCGGTATCCTTCCTATCCCTTTTAAAATGTGGATGTACAATGACTTCGTGAAATATAAGAAGGGATTCGGTAAATGGATGTTCAACCGTTTTGCGGCCAATCCTCCCGTATTTATTTCTACGGTCAACCCGGAGGTACGTGTGAAGGTAACTACTAATTTGCTTCGTGATTATGGCTATTTCAATGGGAAGGTAGCTTATGAAACGGTTGTTGATAAGAAAGACAGTCTGAAGGCGGGCATTATCTATACGGTGGATATGAAGAACCCTTATTTCATTGATACGGTTTACTATCAACGGTTCACTCCCCAGACTCTGCGGATTATGGAGCGCGGACGCCGGATGTCTTATATAAGTCCGGGTGAGCAGTTCAACGTGGTTGATTTGGACGAAGAACGCTCCCGTATCAGTACATTGTTGCGTAACCTCGGATATTTTTATTTCCGTCCCGACTATATGACTTACCAGGCGGATACGACTTTGGTACCCGGAGGGCATATCAGCCTTCGCCTGATTCCTGTGCCGGGATTGCCGGCTGCGGCACAGCGTCCTTATTACGTGGGTGATGCGTCTGTCTATCTGTTCGGAAAGAACGGAGAAGCGCCGAATGACAGTATGATGTATAAGAACTTGAATATCCACTATTACAATAAATTGCAGGTTCGTCCCAATATGCTTTATCGTTGGCTGAATTATCAACAGTTTGTACGGAACGCACAGATGCGTGCTTCCAACCGTACCCGGCTTTACAGCCAGTATCGGCAGGAACAGATACAGGAGAAACTCAGCCAGTTGGGAATATTTAGTTATATGGATATCCAATATGCCCCCAAAGATACAACAGCTGTTTGTGATACGTTGGACATCACGATGCAGGCTACTTTTGCCAAACCGTTGGACGCTGAACTGGAATTGAACGTAGTAACTAAAAGTAACGACCAGACCGGTCCGGGTGCTTCGTTCGGAGTTACACGGAATAATGTATTTGGTGGTGGAGAAAGTTGGAACGTGAAACTGAAAGGCTCTTATGAATGGCAGACCGGTGGCGGAGAGAAAAGTTCGTTGATGAACAGTTGGGAAATGGGAATATCTACTTCTCTGACTTTCCCTAGAGTGGTTTTCCCGCGTTGGGGGAAAAGGGAATTTGACTTTCCCGCTACGACTACTTTCCGTTTGTATATCGATCAGTTGAACCGGGCAAGATATTATAAACTGTTATCTTTCGGCGGAAACGCAACCTACGATTTCCAGCCGACGCGTACCAGTCGTCATAGTATCACACCTTTCAAACTGACATTCAACGTCTTGCAACACCAGTCGAAAGAGTTTATGGAGATTGCAGCCGACAATCCGGCACTATATGTCAGCTTAGACAACCAGTTCATCCCGGCTATGGAGTACACTTATACGTATGATAATGCCTCTGTGCGGAGAGTGAAGAATCCTATCTGGTGGCAATCTACCGTGACTTCTGCCGGAAATGTGACTGCCACTATTTATCGTGCTTTCGGCAAACCTTATAATGAGGAAGGGAAAAAACTTTTGGGGGCTCCGTTCTCGCAGTTTATGAAATTTAATACCGAGTTCCGCCATTTGTGGAACATGGACAAAAATAATAAAATAGCTTCCCGTGTAGCGTTAGGCGCTCTTTTTGCATACGGTAATGCTACGATTGCCCCATATAGTGAACAATTCTACGTTGGTGGTGCCAACAGTATCCGTGCTTTTACGGTGCGTAGTATTGGTCCCGGTGGCTATCACCCGAAAGACAGCAAGTATTCTTATCTCGACCAGACAGGTACGTTCCGTTTCGAAGCGAACGTAGAATATCGTTTCCGTATCTTCAAGAGCATTTGGGGAGCTACTTTCCTGGATGCGGGTAACGTCTGGCTGCTGCGCAAGGACGAGGCACGTCCTGATTCGCAACTTCGTCTGAAAACTTTCCCGAAACAAATAGCCTTGGGGACAGGCGTAGGCGTCCGTTACGACATGGATATTCTTGTGTTCCGTCTTGACTTCGGTATTCCTTTGCATCTGCCCTATGATACGGAACGAAGCGGATATTATAATGTTACCGGTGCCTTCTTCAAAAATCTGGGAATACATTTCGCTATCGGGTATCCGTTCTAACGTTCTTTCTTTGTCTCAAGACAAAAGAAAGGACATCACATAAGACAAAAGAAAGAAAGTTTTTGTACATTTGCACCAAAATCAGATGCCGTTGACATCACTAACCTTTTAATATTACACAATTTATGAAACCAACTTTATTCTTATTGGCAGCCGGTATGGGCAGCCGCTATGGAGGCTTGAAACAATTGGACGGACTGGGTCCTAATGGTGAAACGATCATGGACTATTCTATCTATGATGCTATCAATGCCGGATTTGGTAAACTTGTATTTGTAATCCGCAAAGACTTTGAACAGGATTTCCGTGATAAGATTATTTCTAAATACGAAGGTCACATTCCTTGTGAACTGGTTTTCCAAGCTTTGGATGCACTTCCTGAAGGCTTCACTTGTCCGGCAGACCGTACAAAACCTTGGGGTACCAACCATGCAGTAATGATGGGTGCTGATGTGATTAAAGAACCGTTCGCTGTAATTAACTGTGACGACTTTTATGGTCGTGATTCCTTCCAAGTAATGGGTAAATTCCTTTCTGCACTTCCTGCGGATTCTAAAAATGTTTATTCAATGGTAGGTTTCCGCGTAGGAAATACGCTGAGTGAAAGCGGTACGGTATCTCGTGGTATTTGTAGTACAGATGATAAAGGTCTGCTGACTTCAGTAGTGGAACGTACTAAGATCCAACGTCTGGATGGTGAAGTGAAATATATCGATGATAACGGCGAATGGACTGCAACTCCCGATACTACTCCGGTAAGTATGAACTTCTGGGGCTTCACTCCTGATTACTTCGCTTACAGTCAGGAATTCTTCAAGACTTTCTTGAGCGACCCGAAAAACATGGAAAACTTGAAGAGCGAATTCTTTATTCCATTGATGGTAGATAAATTGATTAATGACGGAACGGCTACTGTTGAAGTGCTGGATACTGCCAGCAAATGGTTCGGCGTTACTTATCCGGAAGACCGTCAAAGTGTAGTAGACAAGATTCAGGCATTGGTTGATGCCGGTGAATATCCTGCCAAGTTGTTCTAAAGAAGTACTATTGGTTAAAATAGAAAGCAGTCATTCTGATGAGTGGCTGCTTTTTTTGTTTTTCATAACGTGCCATACTACTCTGTATCCAATAAATATTCATTATCTTTGCAGTTCAAAATCGTATAAATCAGAGACAGAAGTGATTTCAGTAGAAGGATTATCAGTAGAATTTAATGCGACGCCGCTTTTTGAAGACGTCAGCTATGTTATAAATAAAAAAGACCGTATTGCACTGGTCGGCAAGAATGGTGCAGGTAAATCAACAATGTTGAAAATATTGGCAGGTTTGCAATCACCGACACATGGAGTAGTGGCTACTCCAAAAGATGTCACGATTGGATATTTGCCGCAGGTGATGATTCTCGCCGATAACCGGACGGTGATGGGAGAGGCGGAACTGGCATTCGAACATATTTTTGAACTTCAGGCGAGACTGGAACGGATGAACCGGGAACTGGCAGAACGGACAGACTATGAATCGGAAGAATATCACCAGTTAATAGACCGTTTTACGCATGAGAATGATCGCTTCCTGATGATGGGCGGTACAAACTATCAGGCGGAAATAGAACGGACGCTTCTAGGATTGGGCTTCAGCCGTGAGGACTTCGAACGCCCTACTTCGGAATTTTCCGGTGGTTGGCGTATGCGTATCGAACTTGCGAAGTTGCTGCTTCGCCGTCCGGACGTACTTCTGCTCGATGAGCCGACCAATCATCTTGATATTGAAAGTATTCAGTGGTTGGAGAACTTTTTGGCGACTCGTGCCAATGCTGTTGTACTGGTCAGTCACGACCGTGCCTTTCTTAATAATGTAACTACCCGTACGATTGAGATTACTTGCGGGCAGATTTATGACTATAAGGTGAAGTATGATGAGTTTGTCGTTCTCCGCAAAGAACGTCGCGAACAACAACTCCGTGCTTACGAGAATCAACAAAAACAAATACAGGATACGGAAGACTTTATCGAACGCTTCCGTTATAAAGCAACGAAGGCAGTACAAGTACAAAGCCGTATCAAGCAATTGGAAAAGATTGACCGTATCGAAGTGGATGAGGAAGATAATTCGGCACTACGTTTGAAATTTCCTCCTGCCAGCCGTAGCGGTAATTATCCGGTGATTTGTGAGGATGTACGCAAAGCGTATGGCGACCATGTCGTTTTCCACGACGTCAATCTGACTATCAATCGGGGAGAGAAGGTCGCTTTTGTCGGCAAGAACGGTGAAGGTAAGTCTACCTTGGTGAAATGTATCATGGGTGAGATTGACTTCGACGGTAAGTTGACAATCGGGCATAATGTGCAAATCGGATATTTTGCCCAGAATCAGGCACAAATGTTGGACGAAAATCTGACGGTATTTGATACGATTGACCGTGTGGCAACGGGGGATATACGTTTGAAAATACGGGATATATTGGGAGCCTTCATGTTTGGCGGTGAAGCCTCGGATAAGAAAGTGAAAGTACTTTCCGGTGGAGAACGTACCCGTCTGGCGATGATTAAGCTTTTGCTTGAGCCTGTAAACTTCCTGATTCTCGATGAACCGACCAACCATTTGGATATGCGCTCGAAGGATGTGTTGAAAGAGGCGATCCGTGAGTTTGACGGTACTGTGATACTTGTCAGTCACGACCGTGATTTTCTGGACGGACTTGCGACTAAAGTATATGAGTTTGGTGGCGGGCATGTAAAAGAACATCTCAGCGGTATCTATGAGTTCCTTCAAAAGAAAAAGATAGAGAACCTGAATGAACTTCAGAAAGGAGCATCTTTATCTTCTTCGCCTACGGCTTCTGCCAAGGGAAGTGAGCAAGAGCCGGTACAACCTTCGGAGAATAAACTCTCTTATGAGGCACAGAAGGAGTTGAATAAAAAACTGAAGAAACTCGAACGCCAAGTGGCTGATTGTGAGGCTTCGATAGAAGAGACGGAAGCGGCAATATCTATTGTTGAAGCACAAATGGCAACTCCCGAAGGAGCCTCTGATATGCAACTCTATGAGCGGCATCAGAAATTGAAACAGCAGTTGGATGCTATCGTAGAAGAATGGGAACGTGTCTCGTTGGAGCTGGAAGACGCGAAAAAATGATAAATTATTATGTATGCAATATGAAAGTAACTAAGTATTTACCAATTCTTGCCGTATGCTTTATGACAACAGGATGTAACAGTAAGAAAGAGGCCGTGCTAACATCCGGTATCGACCTTGCTAATCTGGATACCATGGCTATGCCGGGTACAAGTTTTTATCAATACGCTTGTGGCGGTTGGGTTGCAGCTCATCCGCTGACTGACGAGTATTCACGTTTCGGAACATTTGATATGTTGCGTGAAAACAGCCGTGAGCAGTTGAAAACATTAATCGCCGAACTGGCTGCAAAGAAAGACAACGCACCGAGCAGTGCCGCTCAGAAAGTGGGTGATCTTTACAATATCGCCATGGATAGCGTGAAACTGAATCAGGAAGGGGTTGCTCCAATTAAAGCTGAACTGGAAGCGATCGACGCCCTCCAAGATAAAGGTGAAATTTATACGTACATCGCCGAAATTCAGAAGAAAGGAATTAATCCTTATTTTAGCCTCTATATCGGTGCTGATGATATGAACAGTTCGATGAATCTGGTTCAGACTTATCAGGGAGGTATTGGAATGGGACAACGCGATTATTATCTGGAGAATGACGAGCAAACAAAGAATATCCGTGATAAATATCAGGAACATATTGCCAAGATGTTTCAGTTGGCTGGTTATGATGAAGCTGCTGCACAAAAAGCTGTAAAAGCGGTGATGAATATCGAAACTCGTTTGGCCAAGTCAGCCCGTTCGCAGGTAGAGTTGCGCGACCCTCATGCTAATTACAATAAAATGGATATGGAGACGCTGAAAAAGAACTTCCCTACATTTGCCTGGGATGTTTACTTCACTACATCAGGCTTAAATGATCTGAAAGAAGTGAATGTTGGTCAGCCGGCAGCTATGAAAGAAGTGGCGGACGTTATTAATACAGTATCCCTCGATGAGCAAAAGCTATATCTTCAATGGAATCTGATTAACTCGGCAGCTTCTTACTTGAGTGATGACTTCGTAGCGCAGGATTTTGATTTCTACGGCAAGACAATGTCCGGCAAAAAAGAGATGCAACCTCGTTGGAAACGTGCTGTAAGTACGGTAGACGGTGCTCTCGGTGAAGTAGTAGGGCAGATGTATGTCGAGAAATACTTCCCGGCTGCTGCCAAAGAACGTATGGTAACGTTGGTGAAGAACTTACAGACTTCTTTGGGCGAACGCATCAATGCTCTTGAATGGATGAGCGAACCGACCAAAGCAAAGGCACAGGAGAAGCTGGCTACCTTCCATGTCAAGATCGGTTATCCCGATACCTGGAAAGATTACTCAGCCTTGGATATTAAAAACGATTCTTATTGGGCAAATATCGAACGTGCCAATGAATGGGGATATGCCGAGATGATTTCCAAAGCCGGCAAACCGGTAGATAAGGATGAATGGTTGATGACTCCTCAGACCGTTAATGCTTATTACAACCCGACAACCAATGAAATCTGCTTCCCGGCAGCTATCCTGCAACCTCCATTCTTTGATATGAATGCTGATGATGCAATGAATTACGGTGCTATCGGAGTTGTTATCGGTCATGAAATGACACATGGATTTGATGACCAGGGACGTCAGTATGACAAAGACGGAAACCTGAAAGACTGGTGGACGGAAGAAGATGCCAAGAAATTCGAGGAACGTGCTCAGGTAATGGTGAACTTCTTTGACAGTATTGAGGTCGCTCCGGGAGTACATGCAAACGGTAGCCTGACACTGGGAGAAAACATAGCAGACCATGGTGGACTGCAAGTTTCTTATCATGCTTTCAAGAAAGCAATGGAAACCGCACCGTTGGAAGTTGTTGACGGATTTACACCGGAACAACGCTTTTTCCTTGCTTATGCAAATGTGTGGGCGGGAAATATTCGTCCGGAAGAAATTCTCCGTTTGACGAAACTCGATCCTCACTCATTAGGAAAATGGCGCGTGGACGGTGCATTACCTCATATTGCCAACTGGTACGAAGCATTCAATATCACCGAACAAGATTCCATGTTTGTACCAAAAGAAAAACGAGTATCTATCTGGTAATAAATTCTGAATAGAAACTGTATGCACAAAGAAGCGTTGGCTTTTCCTCCGGAAGAGTCAACGCTTTTTTTTATTAATTCACACCTTATTATTACGTACGATAAACAATATTTCGTAACTTTGCGCGTCAAATACTTAATAAGCAATTCAATGTCAGAGTCTAAAAGAATAAAAACTGCACTGGTATCTGTATACCACAAGGAAGGTTTGGACGAAATTATTACCAAACTTCATGAAGAGGGAGTAGAGTTTCTGTCAACGGGGGGAACTCGTCAGTTTATTGAATCGTTGGGATATCCCTGTAAGGCGGTGGAAGATTTGACCACTTATCCTTCTATTTTGGGTGGTAGAGTGAAGACATTACATCCGAAGATCTTCGGAGGTATCCTTTGTCGTCGCGGTCTGGAACAAGATATGCAGCAGATTGAGAAATATGAGATCCCTGAAATAGATCTGGTAATTGTTGATTTGTATCCGTTTGAAGCAACTGTTGCTTCCGGTGCATCTGAAGCAGATATTATTGAAAAAATAGATATAGGCGGAATCTCTTTGATTCGTGCCGCAGCCAAGAATTACAACGATGTAATTATCGTAGCTTCTCAGGCTCAGTATAAGCCATTGCTGGATATGTTAATGGAGCACGGAGCCACTTCTTCACTCGAAGAACGCCGTTGGATGGCAAAAGAAGCGTTTGCCGTTTCTTCTCACTATGATTCGGCTATCTTCAATTATTTCGATGCCGGCGAAGGTTCTGCCTTCCGTTGTTCGGTGAACAGCCAGAAACAACTTCGTTACGGTGAAAATCCACATCAGAAAGGTTATTTCTACGGACACCTGGAGGCAATGTTCGATCAGATTCACGGAAAAGAAATTTCTTATAACAATCTTCTTGATATCAACGCTGCCGTTGACTTGATCGACGAGTTCGAGGATCTTACTTTCGCTATCCTGAAACATAATAACGCTTGCGGCCTGGCTTCCCGTCCTACTGTGTTGGAGGCTTGGAAAGATGCATTGGCAGGTGATCCTGTATCTGCTTTCGGTGGTGTACTGATTACTAACGGTGTCATTGACAAGGCAGCAGCAGAAGAAATTAACAAGATTTTCTTCGAAGTGATTATCGCACCGGATTATGATGTGGATGCACTCGAAATCCTGGGACAGAAAAAGAACCGCATCATTCTTGTACGTAAGGAGGCCAAACTGCCGAAGAAGCAGTTCCGTGCTTTGTTGAACGGCGTATTGGTGCAGGATAAAGATACTAATATTGAAACGGTAGCCGACTTGAAAACAGTGACCGACAAGATTCCTACTCCGGAAGAAGTAGAGGATATGCTGTTTGCTAACAAGATTGTCAAGAATAGTAAATCAAACGCTATTGTACTGGCGAAGGGTAAACAACTGTTGGCAAGCGGTGTGGGACAGACTTCACGTGTGGATGCATTGAAGCAAGCGATTGAAAAAGCTAAATCATTCGGTTTCGACCTGAATGGTGCAGTAATGGCTTCGGATGCTTTCTTCCCGTTCCCTGACTGTGTGGAAATTGCCGATAAAGAAGGAATTACAGCTGTAATTCAGCCGGGTGGTTCAGTGAAAGATGATTTGTCTTTTGCTTACTGCAATGAACATGGCATGGCAATGGTGACTACCGGTATCCGTCATTTTAAACATTAAAAACAAGAATCAAGAATGGGATTATTCTCTTTTACACAAGAAATAGCAATGGACTTGGGTACAGCCAATACCATTATCATCACGAACGGGAAAATCGTGGTGGATGAGCCTTCGGTTGTAGCCTTGGACCGCCGTACGGATAAGATGATCGCCGTAGGAGAAAAGGCGAAGTTGATGCATGAAAAGACCCACGAAAATATACGTACAATTCGTCCGTTGAGAGACGGGGTAATCGCTGACTTCTATGCTTGCGAGCAGATGATGCGTGGTCTGATTAAGCAGGTAAACACCCGCAATCATCTTTTCTCACCCTCTCTCCGTATGGTGATCGGCGTACCGTCGGGAAGTACGGAAGTTGAACTCCGTGCTGTTCGCGACTCTGCCGAGCATGCTGGCGGACGTGATGTCTATCTGATTTTCGAACCGATGGCTGCAGCTATCGGTATCGGTATTGACGTGGAAGCTCCGGAAGGAAACATGATTGTTGATATAGGTGGTGGCTCTACGGAGATTGCCGTTATCTCTTTGGGAGGTATCGTTTCCAACAACTCTATCCGTATTGCCGGTGATGACTTGACTGCGGATATTCAAGAATATATGAGCCGTCAGCATAATGTGAAGGTCAGCGAGCGTATGGCGGAACGTATCAAAATTAATGTAGGTGCGGCTTTGACCGAACTGGGTGAAGACGCTCCGGAAGATTATATCGTTCACGGTCCGAACCGTATTACTGCCCTTCCTATGGAAGTGCCGGTATGTTATCAGGAAGTGGCTCACTGTCTGGAGAAATCGATTTCCAAGATTGAAACGGCTATCTTGAGTGCATTGGAGAATACTCCTCCCGAACTTTATGCGGATATCGTTCATAATGGTATCTATCTGGCCGGTGGTGGTGCGTTACTCCGTGGTTTGGATAAGCGACTGACTGATAAGATAAATATCCCGTTCCATATTGCGGAAGATCCTTTACACGCTGTTGCCAAGGGGACAGGGGTAGCATTAAAGAATGTAGATCGTTTCTCTTTCCTAATGAGATAAAATCACGGACTCTGATTCATGCGGAATTTAATAAACTTCCTTTTGAAATACAATTACTGGTTCCTCTTTGTCATATTGGAGGTAGCCAGTTTTGTTTTGTTATTTCGGTTCAACAATTACCAGCAGAGTGCTTATTTCACTTCTGCCAATACAGTTGTGGGGGCGGTTTATGAAGTTTCGGGAGGTATATCTTCCTATTTCCACCTGAAATCGGTCAATGAAGACCTGCTGGACCGGAATATGTTATTGGAAGAGCAGATCAATAATTTGGAAAAAGCGTTGAAAGAACGTCAACTCGATTCTATCGCGGTGAACAGTATCCGGAAGATGCCTCAGAAAGATTATCAACTGTTTAAGGCACGTGTGATTAAGAATAGCCTGAACCTGGCCGATAATTATATAACGCTTGATAAAGGTTCTTCTTCCGGCATTCATTCCGAAATGGGCGTGGTAGATGGAAACGGGATTGTGGGAATTGTTTACGAAACATCTCCTTCCTATTCGGTGGTGATTTCTGTACTGAATAGCAAATCAAACATCAGTTGCAAGATTGTAGGAAGCGATTATTTTGGTTATCTGAAGTGGGAACACGGAGATTCGCGATACGCTTATCTGAAAGATTTGCCTCGTCATGCCGAGTTTAATCTGGGAGATACCGTAGTGACAAGCGGTTTCTCGACTGTATTTCCCGAAGGAATTATGGTGGGGACGGTGGATGATATGTCCGACTCTCATGATGGATTATCCTATCTGCTGAAGATCAAGCTGGCTACCGATTTCGGCAAGCTTAGTGATGTGCGGGTGATAGCGCGGAACGGTCAGCAGGAGCAGAAAGAACTCGAAAACAAGACAACGAAACAATGATTATTACCTATATACATAGAATCGGTTGGTTTATCGGGTTGGTGCTTCTTCAGGTGCTAATTCTGAATAATGTGCATATAGCCGGATATGCTACGCCTTTTCTCTATATTTATTTTATTTTGAAGTTCAATTCCGGCACTTCCCGGAATGAACTGATGTTGTGGGCCTTCTTTTTCGGGCTTACCATTGACGTGTTTTCCGATACTCCGGGAATGAATGCAGCAGCAACCGTGTTGCTTGCTTTTCTTCGTCCTTCTTTATTGCGTTTGTTCACTCCCCGCGATAATCAGGACAATCTCGTACCTTCTTTCAAGAGTATGGGAATCACTCCTTTTCTGAAATATACTACTGCAAGTGTTTTTATACATAGTCTGGCTTTACTCTCTATTGAGTTCTTCTCGTTTTCCGGCATTTGGCTGTTGCTGCTGCGGGTGGCATTGTGTACCGTTCTGACTGTAACTTGTATTGTAGCTGTGGAAGGCATAAGGAGATAGCGATGGCAAAAGATTATAGACTGGAGAAACGGAAATTTGTTATCGGGGGAATTGCACTGTCTATTGTGCTGATTTATCTGATCCGTCTTTTTGTATTGCAGATTACTACCGATGATTATAAGAAGAACGCCGATAGCAATGCGTTCCTGAATAAAATTCAATATCCTTCACGCGGAGCTATCTATGACCGTACAGGTAAGTTGCTGGTTTTTAACCAGCCTGCTTATGATATAACGATTGTCCCGAAAGAAGTAGAGAACTTGGATACACTCGACCTGTGCCAGTCGTTGAATATTACTCGTGCTCAATTCCTGAAAATCATGAGCGACATGAAAGACCGTCGCCGGAATCCGGGATATTCCAGATACACTAATCAATTGTTTATGTCGCAACTTTCGGCGGAAGAATGTGGCGTCTTTCAGGAGAAGTTGTTTAAATTCCGTGGCTTCTATATCCAGCGGCGTACGATTCGCCAATACTCTTATGATGCTGCCGCGCATGCCTTGGGTGATATTGGAGAAGTCTCGGCAAAAGAAATGGAAGCCGATGAAGAAGGCTACTACATTCGTGGCGATTATGTCGGCAAGTTGGGTGTAGAGAAATCGTATGAGAAGTATCTGCGTGGAGAGAAAGGCATTGAAATTCTGCTTCGTGATGCTCACGGACGTATTCAGGGGCATTATATAGACGGAGAATATGACCGTCCTTCCGTACCCGGAAAGAACTTGACACTCAGTTTGGATATTGACTTGCAGATGTTGGGTGAACGGTTACTGAAAAATAAGATCGGAAGTATTGTTGCTATTGAGCCGGAGACAGGAGAGATTCTTTGTCTGGTATCTTCACCGAATTACGACCCGCATTTGATGATTGGCCGTCAGCGTGGAAAGAACCATCTGATGTTGCAGCGTGATAAGATGAAACCGCTTCTGAATCGTGCATTGATGGGAGTATATCCTCCGGGTTCTACTTTTAAGACGGCACAGGGATTAACTTTTTTGCAGGAAGGCATTGTGACTGAGCAGGCTCCTTCTTTCCCTTGTTCGCGCGGTTTCCATTACGGCAGGCTGACGGTGGGATGTCATGCCCACGGAGCACCGATACCACTTATTCCTGCTATTGCTACATCGTGCAACTCTTATTTTTGTTGGGGACTGTTCCGTATGTTCGGCGACCGTAAATACGGTTCACCGCAAAACGCAATTACAGTCTGGAAAGATCACATGGTTTCCCAAGGCTTCGGTTATAAGTTAGGTGTTGATTTGCCCGGAGAGAAACGTGGTTTGATTCCGAATGCACAGTTCTATGATAAGGCTTATCGCGGCCATTGGAATGGACTGACGGTAATCAGTATTTCGATCGGGCAGGGAGAAATTCTGGCTACTCCTCTCCAGATAGCCAATCTAGGTGCAACGATTGCCAATCGCGGATATTTTATCACACCGCATATTGTGAAGGAGATTCAAGATAATCAGTTGGATAGTATTTATCGTACGCCACGTTATACTACAATTGAGAAACGGCATTATGAATCGGTGGTGGAAGGGATGCGCGGAGCTGCCACAGGCGGAACTTGCCGTATGTTGTCGGTAATGGTTCCGGACTTGGAAGCTTGTGGAAAGACAGGTACGGCACAGAACCGCGGACATGACCATTCTGTATTTATGGGCTTTGCGCCGATGAACAAGCCGAAGATAGCCATTGCTGTGTATGTGGAGAATGGAGGTTGGGGAGCTACATACGGAGTACCTTTCGGGGCATTGCTTATGGAGCAGTACTTGAAAGGCAAACTATCTCCCGAGAATGAATTGAGAGCAGAAGAATTTAGTAACAGAGTGATATTGTATGGTAACGAGGAACGATAGTTTGTGGAAATCACTGGATTGGGTAACGATTTGCATTTACTTGCTTCTGATTGTCGGCGGGTGGTTCAGTGTCTGTGGAGCCAGCTATGACTATGGTGATCGTGACTTCCTCGACTTCTCTACCCGTGCCGGCAAGCAATTTGTCTGGATTATCTGTTCCTTCGGTCTCGGTTTCGTGTTGTTGATGTTGGAAGACCGGATGTATGATATGTTCGCGTACATTATATATATAGGAATGATAATTTTGCTTATCGTTACTATTTTTATCGCGCCGGATACCAAAGGTTCCCGTTCTTGGTTGGTAATGGGGCCTGTCAGCCTGCAGCCAGCCGAGTTTGCCAAGTTTGCTACCGCATTGGCATTGGCCAAATATATAAACTCCTATTCATTCAGCATAAAGAAAGAGAAATGTGCTCTGGTACTGGGTTTTATTATCCTCCTTCCGATGTTGTTGATTATCGGTCAGCGGGAGACAGGTTCTGCCTTGGTCTATCTTGCTTTCTTCTTGGTGCTTTACCGGGAGGGAATGCCGGGTGTGGTACTTTTTTCGGGGGTATGTGCGGTCATCTATTTTGTGGTAGGCATCCGCTTCGATGAAGTATTCATAGCCGATACACCGACTCCGTTGGGAGAGTTTATTGTGTTGCTGCTGATCTTATTATTTGCCGGTGGTATGGTGTGGGTATACCGCAAGCGGTGGGAACCTGCCCGGAATATTATCGGAGGAAGTTTGATTGTCTTGCTTATCGCTTATCTGATATCCGAATATTGGATCCATTTCAGTCTGGTCTGGGTGCAGTGGGGGCTTTGTGTCGTTGTGGTAGGTTATTTGATTTACTTGGCATTGAGCGAGCGTCAGCGCTCTTATTTCCTGATTGCTTTATTCTCAATCGGCTCCATTGGATTCTTATATTCCAGTAACTATGTCTTCGATAATATATTAGAGTCGCATCAGCAAATCCGTATTAAAGTAGTATTGGGTTTGGAAGAAGATTTAACCGGTGCCGGCTACAATGTAAACCAGTCCAAGATTGCTATCGGTTCCGGCGGATTGACAGGGAAAGGCTTTTTAAACGGAACGCAAACCAAATTGAAATACGTCCCTGAGCAGGATACCGACTTCATTTTCTGTACGGTGGGAGAGGAACAAGGGTTTGTAGGTTCGGCCGCGGTCTTGCTGGCTTTTCTTATTTTGATATTGAGATTGATATTCCTTTCCGAAAGGCAACCGTCTGCTTTCGGTCGCGTATATGGGTATTCGGTCGTGAGTATTTTCCTCTTTCACCTATTTATCAATATAGGGATGGTGTTAGGGCTGACTCCTGTAATTGGTATCCCATTACCCTTCTTTAGTTACGGAGGTTCTTCTTTATGGGGATTTACGATATTGCTGTTTATTTTCCTGCGGATAGATGCAGGGCGCGGCAGGAGACTCTAGTTCGTTTATTTTCTAATTCTCCTGTCTTTCAATTCGGATACCAATGTCATTGATTCCGGACAACTTCTCATCTTTCATCCCGTTCATAATTTTGAAGGTGTAATTAGCAGGATACAAAGGACGTACGGATTTGATAAAGACCGCTGATTGATAGATACTTCCCCAACCATTTCCGATCCACCTTCCCGTGGAATCAGCCAGGTTTATAGTAATAGTATCCGTCCGCCATACCGTAGAGTCTTGCAGGTTTTGACTGATAAATAGATACAGGTTATGATAAGGGTAATCTGTTCTGTTGCGAACCTCCGCGAATAATCTGAGTGTAGGCGGAATACTGTCGGTGACAGGAATCAGAAAAGAGAGTGTATCACTCTTTCCCCACCCTTCGTCGGGAAGGGACTGATAGGAGTGATACACGGTATTCTCATTGCAGGCAGCCATTAGGCAAATACCGAGCAGACAGAATAAACTATTCCTGAGAAGGCTTTTCATTATTTTGCGGTTTCGCTTGATTTGGGTTTCTTTCCGGTCTGGGTTCTGGTCTTGCAGGGCGTTCACGTTCCTGACCTTGCGGGCGTTCCTGGTTTTGTGGCCGTTCCTGTCTTCTCTCCGGACGTCTGTTCTCATTATTCCGTCCCTGGTTTTGTCCTCTGTTCCGGTTGTTATTATTATTTCTTGGTCTGTTTTCCCGATCTCCTCTGTTTCCGTTTTCCGCAGGTTGTGGACGACCCTCGTTTTCCCGTTGCGGTTGCTGCGGACGATTAGTCCCTTCTACTTGTTGTTGCGGTCGGTTGTTGGGAGTTCCTTTTTTCTTTTTCTTGTTTCGGTTGGCGTTATTGCCTTCCTTACTGTTATTACGGCTACGGTCGAAACGGGTTACACTTTCCTGTTCCAACAAGTCTATCGGTTTCTTCGGCTCCGCTTTCCTTTCTTCTTCAAGCAGGCTGTCCGGTTTCATACCCTTCTTATTCATGCCGATCACTTCAAAAGCACGTTTCCCGCTAATAGTGACTAAGTTGGCAGGGAAGTTCTTATCTGTAGAATAAGAAACTTGGTTGCTGAGGATGTCGGCCTTGAAGAAATAGAAAGTACCCTCCTTGGTTTCCAGCTCAATCTCTTTAGAAGGCAGACGTTTCTGTGCTTCTACGTAACAGTCTACTTCGTAGTTCAGGCAGCATTTCAGTTTTGCACACTGTCCGGCAAGTTTCTGGGGATTGAGTGAGATATCCTGGAAACGTGCGGCGCTGGTAGATACGGAAACAAAACTCGTCATCCAGGTAGCACAACAAAGTTCACGTCCGCAAGGACCGATTCCACCGATACGTCCGGCTTCCTGACGGGCACCGATCTGCTTCATCTCGATGCGTACTCGGAAAGCTTCGGCTAATACCTTAATCAGTTGGCGGAAGTCTACCCGTTCGTCGGCGATGTAATAGAAGATAGCCTTGTTACCGTCTCCTTGATATTCCACATCTCCGATTTTCATGTTCAGATTCAAGTTCAATGCAATCTGGCGTGCACGGATCATGGTAGCGTGTTCTTTATCTTTTGCTTCGTTGAACTTCTCCATGTCCACCGGTTTGGCTTTCCGGTAGATTCGTTTGATTTCCGCATCCGCTTTGAAGTTGGCTTTCTTCATTTGCAGGGGGACAAGTCTGCCGGTAAGAGTTACTACGCCAATGTCATGTCCGGGGGCAGCTTCAACGGCAACAATGTCTCCCTTTTCCAGTTTGATTTTATTGCTGTTGCGATAATACCCTTTGCGGGTATTTTTGAATTGTACCTCTACCATATCACTTTCTTCCGCATTGCCCGGTATGTCTGCCAGCCAATCGTAGGTGTTCAGCTTTTTATCTTGGCGGGAGCATCCTTTGCAACAAAGGCTGCCGCTCCCATTATGAAGTTTATATTCCATAGTTTATATATTTATTATTGCTTCAACAGTACGATCATCTTCAATGAGAAGTCGAAAAATACCATTTTAGCATTTACATTCTGTTCAATATGCAGTTGTGCTTCGCTTAGCTCGTCCATGATACCCATGACGTTACGTTCGTTGACGAAAGGAGCAAAGCGGATTGCAAAATTCTGTTCGTTGATAGTCATATAAGTAAGGTCGCGTTGATGCAGGTTGAAGATAAAGTTCTCCCGAATCATGCGCTGGCAATATTCCAGAAAGTTCTTCTGCCGTTCGCGTCCCATACCTGCCACTTGCTCGCTCCACATCTTCATCTCCCTGATTTTCCGTTGATAAGACAACCGCATCAGGCTGACGAATAAATCAAAGAACTGTTGGTTCTCCTCGTTCAGATGAATTGTTTCAAGCGCTTTTATAAAATTACCGTTTGCCAGGTGGGCAATGGAAAGACTGTCGGCAGGCTGAATGCTATATTTTGACTGTAATATCCGGTCGATACTGGCTTCGTCAATCTTCCGAACATTCATACGCTGTGTACGGCTCAGAATAGTCGGCAGAATCATATCCGGCGCTTCCGATACAAGCAGGAAAACCGTCTTCTCGGGTGGTTCTTCCAGTAATTTCAGCAATTTATTGGCACATACCGGGTGCATTTTTTCCGGTAGCCATACAATCGTAATCTTAAATCCGCCTTCACTGGATTTCAGACTGAGCTTCTTCAATATCTCGTCACTCTCTTTGGCATAAATCAATGCTTGCGAGTTTTCGGCGTCCATTTCGTTCAGCCAGTGATTGAGATTGAAATAGGGATTGTTGATAACAAACGGCCGCCAGTCGGCGATATAATCATCGCATACCTCCTTTTTCCCCTTCGCACTTTTGACGATCGGGAAAACAAAATGTACGTCCGGATGTACCAGCTTATTGAATTTTACGCAGGACGGACAGACGCCGCAAGCATCAGTCTCGCCCCGGTTGGTGCAGCTGATATAACGTGCGTAAGCAATAGCTAACGGCATTTTTCCGACTCCTTCCGGGCCGCAGATGAGCTGGGCGTGCGGAATCCGTCCCTCTCTCACTTCCTGAATGAGCCGTCGCTTGATTTCTTCTTGTCCGATTACGTCTCTAAAAAACATATCAATAAATGATTTTGGCTACTTCTTTGATACTGTCTACTGCTCCGATAGAGTAGAAATGAATACTTGGGGCTCCGTGGGACATCAATTCCTTGCATTGTGTCACGCACCATTCGATACCGACCCGTTCGGCTTCAGCATCGTTTTTGCATTTTAAGGCCTCCTTTACTAAATCTTCCGGCAAGTCCACTTTAAATGTCTTAGGAATCATGCTTAATTGGGATAGTTTTTTGAAAGGTTTGATTCCCGGAATGATAGGGATGTTGATACCCGCCGCCTTTGCCTGTTCCACAAATTCGAAATATTTCTTATTATCATAAAATAGTTGCGTCACGGCATATTCTGCACCTGCTTCCACTTTCTTTTTCAGCCAATAGAGGTCGGATTCTATATTGGGAGCTTCTTCATGCTTCTCCGGATAACAAGCTACGCCATAAGAGAACGGACTGGCGGTGACTTTCATCTCCGAACCGTCTACAAAGATTCCCTTATTGAAGTTGTTGATTTGCTCCTGCAATTCAATGGCGTGGTGGTATCCGTCGCCTTCCGGAGTAAATACAGACTCATGCTTCGCCTTGTCTCCGCGCAGCACCAACAAGTCGGTGATATTCAGAAACTGGAGATCAAGCAGTACATATTCAGTTTCTTCGCGTGTGAAACCGCTGCACAGAATATGCGGAACTACGGTGATATTATATTTGTTCTGAATGGCAGCAGCCACAGCGACAGTTCCCGGACGTCTTCTCAAACGGTTCCGTTGAAACAGGCCGTTGCCGAGGTCTTTATATACGTATTCGCTGCGATGCGTGGTGATATTGATATATTTCGGGTCAAATTCCCGGAGCGTATCGACTGTTTGATATAACTTTTCAATCCCCGTACCCTTCAGTGGAGGGAGGATTTCGAAAGAAAAGGCTGTTTTTTTGCTGTTATTTATTAAATCAATTACTTTCATTCTCTTCGCAAATGTTCGTTACCTATTTGGATTAAACGTGCATATTGGGACAAAAATACAAAAAAAGAAAGATTTCTTCTTGATTTACTCTAAAATAGTTTTATTTTTATCGTACTATATACATAAAAGAGGGTATATCCTGTAAATGGATGCCCCTCTCTTACCTAATCATTATTAAATTAGAATTTACTTTTCGAGAAATGATTTCTTCATTCTGACAATATCCGTCAGATAATCCTGCAAATCCTGTTCATGTTCTTCTTCTTCAGCAAGAATATGTTTTGCGATGTCACAGGTGGTAAAATCTTTCCCGTTAGTAAAGTCGGCGATTTCTTGGTAACGAATGATTGCACAACGTTCGGAAGCCACATTGTCTTTCAATAAACTTACTGAATCAAACTCTTGCGGAGCATCATATTTGCATCTGGCTAGTTCGAACCATTTTTGAGGGTCCAGTACCGGAACTCCTTCTAACTCGATGATACGGTTGGCGAGTAGTTGTGCATGGCGGCGTTCCTCCTCGGCATGTTCCTCGAACTCACTTTGTACATCGGCACGCATAGCGCCTTCCACTACTAATGCACCTACCCAATACTGGTAGTATGCTAACCATTCCTCAGCTAATGCTGCGTTCAACTGTGAAATCAAACTTTCTACATCCAATTTCCCTTGTAGGATTTTTACACTTTCTCTAGCCATAATTTTTATGTTTAGGTTAATATGTTTAAGTTGCCTATGTAACAGCCGGGGGATATTTTTGTTTATCGCTTGTGGAGGTTTTAACAGAAAGAATAATTCTTTGGTTTCTCGTCTGATTCATGTAGTAAAGGTTCTTTTTCAGATTTGGTGGCAAAATTAATTAGGAAAATAATAATTTGATAATCGATAGTATTCTCCATTCTCCTCCTTCGAGAAGGAGGAGTCCCCGTAGGGGGAGGTGGTAGGTGAATGCGTAAGTCTGTTATTATCAGCATTGTGTATCTACTTACCACCCCGGCTTTCAGCCACTCCCCGAAGGAGGGGAATAGAGATACCACCGACTGGTTAAATTACCACCAAATTTGAAGAAGAACCGAATTTATCAAATTCATTTCTCATATTCTCATACTTTCGGGATAACTTGTTTATTATCAGATAAATGATGTATGAGAACTAAAATAACACAGAGGTATTTCTCATAGTTTTTCTGTTGTTTTCCCTCATAATTCAGTCATTTCTCATACTCTTTCTTCTTTATTTCTCATAGCCCCCCCCGTTCTTTTTCTCACTACTCCATATTGTTCTCCTGATATATGCTTCTTTTTCTGAAGTCTTCCCTTTACATACCATATTCTATCCTAATGCCCTTGTTATATTATGCCTTTATCCTTGTGAATTTCTACTATCATCTCTTTTGTTCCACTTCAGTGCACAGGCTTTTTCACTCTAGTAGCCGGTTCTTGCTACTAGAGTGCGCAGAACTATTCACTGTAGTGGAACGAATTATATGTCTTATCGATTATCTGTTATAAATAGGTGAAAAGTCTCTAACTATAAGGTATTTACCATTTATTTAACAGTCTATATTCTACAATTTAATATTAGTTCAAATGTGTCGTATATTGAAATTTGATTTATGAAGCTATATGAGAACACAACGAATTCTATGAGAAATAATCCCGAATACTATGAGAAATGGCTGTCTGTTATTTTATTTCTCATACATCATTTATCTGATAATAAACGCGTTATTCCGAAAGTATGAGAATATGAGAAATGAATTTGATGAATCAGTTTTTCTTCCAATTTGTTTGTAAGTTGAATCTGTAAAATAATGATTTGCTAGTTTATAGTCGATAGTATCCTCTATTCTCCTCCTTCTGGAAGGAGGAGTCCCCGTAGGGGGAGGTGGTAGGTGAATGCCAGAATCGGTTATTATCAACTTTATGTATCAGCATTGTTTTTTGAGAAACCGAATAAATTTGCTTACAGTACTTATTTCTTCTCTACAGTCTCATTCCCTTCCCTTCCTCTCGCGTGTGAATATAATAATGTGTAGTCATTCTACATAGGTTCTCCCTGCAGTAAAATTTATGTTCTACAACATCCTTGTCAATCAGCGTATTACGAAAAAGTTTCAAAAAAGATTAGAAAAAATAGTTATATATATTTGGATGTTATGGATAAGTTGTCTACTTTTGCACCCGCTTTGCTAGAGAGACAGAGCCTAATGATTGACATTCTGCTAATGATAAAGGGTTCGGAAAATAAAAACAAAAAAACTTCGAAAAAAGTTTGGATGTTATCTGAAAAAGTCCTTATCTTTGCATCCGCTTTCGTAAAGAAAGCAGTGCGGCGAAGGCCACATTAGTTCTTTGAAATATTGATAAACAATACAAGTAGTACAAGAAAAGATAGAACCGTCAATACAATCTGTTATTTATGTTTATCTATATGTAATAGATACAGGTATTTAGAATGAAGTCAATAAATTGTACGGCATCCTGAACAGAGCTATAACCGGCACATGCCGATTAAAAAATACTTTTACAATGAAGAGTTTGATCCTGGCTCAGGATGAACGCTAGCTACAGGCTTAACACATGCAAGTCGAGGGGCAGCATGACGATAGCTTGCTATTGTTGATGGCGACCGGCGCACGGGTGAGTAACGCGTATCCAACCTTCCCATAGCTAGGGAATAACCTTGCGAAAGTAAGACTAATGCCCTATAATATTCTTTGCAGACATCTAAAGAGAATTAAAGATTTATCGGCTATGGATGGGGATGCGTCTGATTAGGTTGTTGGCGGGGTAACGGCCCACCAAGCCTACGATCAGTAGGGGTTCTGAGAGGAAGGTCCCCCACATTGGAACTGAGACACGGTCCAAACTCCTACGGGAGGCAGCAGTGAGGAATATTGGTCAATGGACGAGAGTCTGAACCAGCCAAGTAGCGTGCAGGATGACGGCCCTATGGGTTGTAAACTGCTTTTATAAGGGAATAAAGTGAGTCTCGTGAGGCTTTTTGCATGTACCTTATGAATAAGGACCGGCTAATTCCGTGCCAGCAGCCGCGGTAATACGGAAGGTCCAGGCGTTATCCGGATTTATTGGGTTTAAAGGGAGCGTAGGCCGTTTTTTAAGCGTGTTGTGAAATACTGTCGCTCAACGACAGAGGTGCAGCGCGAACTGGAGGACTTGAGTGCGCGGAATGTAGGCGGAATTCGTCGTGTAGCGGTGAAATGCTTAGATATGACGAAGAACTCCGATTGCGAAGGCAGCTTACAGTAGCGTAACTGACGCTGAAGCTCGAAAGTGCGGGTATCGAACAGGATTAGATACCCTGGTAGTCCGCACGGTAAACGATGGATGCCCGCTGTTGGTCTGAATAGGTCAGCGGCCAAGCGAAAGCATTAAGCATCCCACCTGGGGAGTACGCCGGCAACGGTGAAACTCAAAGGAATTGACGGGGGCCCG